>ENA-UPXM01005206-UPXM01005206.1-activated-sludge-metagenome-genome-assembly--contig:-NODE-5206-length-12761-cov-3.360932_pt1 | contig 12761 bp, 9 predicted proteins | sample MGYA00238178_ERZ772708 | MGnify/ENA primary metagenome ERZ772708 (study PRJEB29002, sample SAMN05720212) | activated sludge metagenome | isolation source: anaerobic digester from wastewater... | reverse complement strand
TTTCAAGCATAAATAATCAACCAGTCCGGGCGTTAACGATGCCCCGCCAGAAAGGTATATAGGAACACGTAAAAGCAGCTCCCTGCGCCGCTCTTCCGTGAGATGTATCTTTCGAACAGTTTCTGCAGAACGAGCCAATTCGATAAGCCAGCTCATAAGGTCTTTGAGCCATCGCCTAACTGCAGTCTGAAAGATTGCGTTGACATAATCTCCCGCAAGATAATTGTGTTGGCGCTTCAGCAGTTCCGCTTCTTCAAAAGTACACCGTAGTGCCTTGCTCAGATGTTGTGTTAAATACTCTCCGCCAACTGGAAAATTTGCCGCCAAAACACTCTGTTTTTTATGGATTACCAAGGCATGCGTACTAATTGCCCCGATATCTACCAATACCAAAGTTTCATCCCCAACTTCTGACTTTTGAATAAAACCAGAAGCCGCCGCGTTTAAAGAGGCTAACACACTGATAATGGGAGCTTCAGTATTGACAAAACGCCCCACTAACTCATTAACACTTTGCTCCTTAGCAATGGATGTGTAGTATAGATTAGATGTTTTGTTCTTCCCACCCAGACCAAATAGTTTGCAATATCCGATTACAAAAGAGGAATTTGTCATCCCCGGAGTGGTAACAGATTTCAGGTATTGTTTTATTTCTTTGGCGGATGCTCCATCCAGTTCTTCGGGAACATGAATGGTCTGCGAGGTTACCAGGTTTTGGGGGACAAGAACCGTCAAAGGATAATCGCCCAATTCAGAAATTACTTTCCCCAATTGTTGATTTACCTCTTCCTGAGTCAGAAGAGCATCTTCCTTCAAGTCGATTTTTCCGAATTTTACGATCTGAATGTCTTTGCCTGTATTTCGGACTAACACATACTTAATCTGCTGAGTCCCCAAATCCACGCAAATACACTGGGGCATTCTTATAGAATTCAAGACTTCTTGCACTTCGTCTTTCAAAAGTGCTAACAAGAGAGGGAAAATGTGCCATCTCTCTTTTTGAATCTTTAAAATAGCCCGTTTAAATCGACTCATAGCAATGGAGACTTATCGACTATTGTGGAACAACAAACTCACCCGAATCAGAAATTACTGTCGCTGTCACAAAAATGAGCAAATAGCGCGGTTTATCAATTTCGCTTCGTTTCCTGAAGAGATTCCCAATAAGTGGCAGTGAACTGAGTACAGGCACACTTTCCGAAAAAGTTTCCTGTTTCCGTTCCATTACCCCTCCCATTGCAACCGTCTGTCCAGATTTTACAGCAACACGGGTACTCAAAGTTTGCGTATTTAATTGCGGTAGTTTAATGGAAAACGATTTGAAGGGCTTACCATCTGAATCATAATCAGTAATGCTGGTAAATTCTGTCATTTGCACATCCGAATTCACCTCCGGTCTGAGGGCTAGCAGAATTGTTTCTCCGTCTCCGCCAATGCTTGCCAATACATCCAATTTCACACCGCTGTTGAGTTTAGTGGGACTTCCACTCGGAACCAGGGTGGAAGATGACCTGTTTTCCAACACCTGTTGAGTTACGGTGTATTCCTGATAGTAGTACTGAACTTTTCCGTCCTCAATGGTCGCAGGAAGATTATTGACGGCGACGATACGGGGGGAACTCAAAGTCTCACTCTCTCCACTCTGCTCTATTGCATAGAGGGTTGCATTCAAATCGTCGGTCCCAAATATTTTTGTCCACGTTTTAGTTAGCCCTGCCCCCAAGCCATAAGTTGCCCCCAAGCCAGTATAGTCCACTGCAGTCGGGATGCTCGTTTGTGCCGCTGTCGACCAGTCCACTCCCAACTGGAGAAATGCAGCTTCACTTACTGTGATAAAACGAGCTTCGATATATACCTGCTGAATCGGTTTATCAAATGCCTCAATAATCTGTTCCAATGTAGCCAATTGCTGGTACGTCCCCCTTGCAATAATAAGGTTTCTTTCCCTATCTATCTGAAATTGTGAGCCTTCAAAAAAAGTCGAAATGGCCGTCTCAATGGACGGCATCAAAGGGGCCCCGTCACGAACAAACCTCTCTCTGACCTCATGTTGTGTCGTAGTAGTGACATTATTGGCAATTACCGATGTCGTGGTTACAGAAGAAGCCCCAAATTGAGCTGGTAAAATAAAACCATGCTTCAATTTAAAACATTTAACTTCTTCCAATGTCTTGACCTTCGCAGGATCACTTCCATCACTGATCCATATTACATCGGTTCCAATCTGGAAATTGACATTTAAATTCTGGCTGACATACTTCAGAAACTTGCCAAGCTTCCAGTTTTGGACATTCATCGTAAGCTTGGTGTTCATTGCAGCCAATGATTGATCGGCGACGAAGTTGATGTTTTCAGCTTTTCCTATGTTAAAAATAATGTCATGGAGAGAAACATCGCTGACCTGAATAGTGATGTCTTTCTCCAAAATGATGTTCATTTTTTCCACCTCTGTGTCCAAGGGGTACAAATTTTCTCTGGATTCAATTACCTTTCCAAAAGACTCAGGAATCAGAGGAGAGTTTTTCATCTGCTCAATAGATTCCCGCAAATCCGCACGGGGCTGGAGACCACCCGTTTTTTTGCTCAAAAAGACTTCCTTCAAGTCTGGATTAGTCCGAGAACCGCTGGCACTGATATCACGCAGTTGATTCTCCAGCTCACTCTCTTTTCGAGCGGTATTCTCCTTTTTAACCCAAGTGTATACTCTCAAAACCGTTGTGTCATTCGGAGCCACACTCAAAAGAGCGGCCGCTGCAGATTCCGCTTCGCTCCAACGGTCTTTTCTGGCTAGAGAAAGTATTGCGTCAATTTCTTCACTGTAGTCAGGGGCCTCTATTTTGGAGGCTCGTTTACGGGCAGTACTTTTGACTTTTTCAGAGCCATCTTGAGAAAGCAGAGGTGACTGTGTTGTTGTATCGTTCCTTTTCGTGCTGGTACAACCACCGAGCAGAGCTATTAAAACAAAACATAGGAGCTTGCTCTTATTGATCTTCCTTTTTTTCATGACGATACTTCATTCGTTATTCTTTAGGCTTTCACTTGTTCCGGACTGATGCCACTCTAAGTCTCCGAGCAAAACCACCTAGCGGGATTCTACCAGAAGATGATAAAAAATTAAACACCTTTTCCCCGCATTGCCTCAAAAATATGCGCACCGAAAAGGAAATGTGGGAGGAGTAGGAAAAGTACCACCCCAAATGGTACAACAAAAATTAATAAGCTTTATACTTCTTTTTCTCAGCCCTATCATGCACCTGTCAAATATTCCGGTATTATTCGAGCGCCGGAAAACTTTATTTTTGAAAAAAAACAGCACTCATGAAGGCCAAACAGTGTTTAATAGGCCCTGAAACAGGCTTGTTTTTATGGTATAAGTGATTTCCTTTGAAGATGGTGCGCGATACAGGGCTCGAACCTGTGACCTCTACCGTGTCAAGGTAGCGCTCTTCCACTAAGCTAACCGCGCACTGCGGATGAGGGAAATGTTACTCAGGCACCCCTTTCAAGGCAAGAGCTATTTTATTTTTCCTTTCTCCGCATTGCCTCAAAAATATGCGCACCGAAAAGGAAATGTGGGAGTGGGAGAAAAAGATGGTTGCCTCAAAAAGAACGCACTAAAACATATGTATCTCTCTGAATGTGAGCGGGGGAGCAACAAAAGAGTACGTTGAATTAAAAGCAAAGCACTATTGTCTTCACTGGGGTAAGAAGCTAAGGGGCAACTTCTTAAAGAAGTAGTGAGACCTCAGCCTATTGAACTCTACAAACCCTCCTTTCAAGTCGACTTTTCATTTGCCCATAAAACCGTCTGACACCTTGACCAACAAGCCAATCATCAGCTGATCGGGCTCTGGGGCGTATCTTTAAACTATTCGTCGAAACTTCTTCTCGAGTTCTCGAGCACTGATTTCAATAATAGTGGGGCGGCCATGTGGGCATGTATAGGGCATCTTGCAATGGCGAAGCTTTTCCATGAGATACTCAATCTCCTCGGTGGCAATTGTGTCATTGGCCTTTACCGCCAGGCGGCAGGCATGGGAAGCAATCGTTTCCATGGCCAAGTCTGCTTGTAAAATTTCGCGACCAGCGCTTCGCAAACTATCAAGCAAATCGAGAATGAACTGCTTGGCTGAAATACCCCTAACAAAAGGGGGCAACGCGTCTACCAGGAATGTTTGCTCCCCAAACTCATGGAGACCTATTCCCAATTGCTGAAAAACAGGCAATCTTTCCTTCAAAAGTGCCGCATCCTTTATTCCCGTCTCTAGCGTTTCCGACAATAATAGCTTTTGCGTCTCAATCATCCCTCCCGATGCCTGGTCCATCAAACGCTCAAAAAGTATTCGTTCGTGTGCGGCATGTTGATCAACAATTACCAATCCTCGATCCGATTCAAAAAGAAGATAAAGACAACTTAAAACGCCTATAAGTCGCAACGGTACTTCTAACAGAGGCTTATTATCCAGAGGAGCCCGCAAATCCGGCGCCGTGGCTGGCGTGAACTTGTCTGAGGACACAGACTCTGATGATAAGCTTTCGCAAGATGAGGAATGAGTCTCGAGGTAATGAGGAATACCCGCTGTCTTTTTTGGGACTATGTTGGGAGCATTGGGGATATCTGTATGTTTCGCGAAGGGCAGCGGGGGTGAGTCATCGCTGGGAGGTAAATTTACAGGCAGTTTATCTTGATCGAAAGTGTTTGCTGTCGAGACTGACAGAGGTTCGTCTAAAAATGTATTTTCGACAATCGCTGAATCCTGTGAACGATGATAGTTTTCTAGTGCCGAGCGCAAAATATCCGCGACTATCCGTCGTACCGCCTGTTCTTTGTGAAATTTTACTTCTCGCTTTGCCGGATGGATATTCACATCCACTTCCCTCGGCTCCAATTCCAGAAAAAGACAACAGAGGGGATAGCGACCTTTCACGAGAGCGTTCTGGTAGGCGTCCATTAAAGCATAGTTCAGCCCTTTATTATCTACGGGCCTGCGATTCACAAAAAAATGCTGCCGATCCCGTGTAGAGCGAGAAACACCCGGCGCACCAATGATACCCCAGAGCTTTAAGTTCACCATCTGAGAAGGAGCCCCCAGGGCGACATCCTCCTCCGGAGTAGAATCATATCGAAGCGAGCTGTCAACCTCTACCAAATCTTCTCCACTCCCATACAATAGCCTGATTCTTTCACGCAACAGCTTGATATCTGCCTCATCGGATGAACCGGAGCCGGGCGGAAATTGGAAAACAATTTTCTTCTCTTGAATATAAGTTAAAGCCAATCGCGGGTATGCGGAGGCTACGAGTGCGATGTAATGCTGTATATGGCTTCTCTCAGTCTCCTGGCTACGAAGAAACTTTCTGCGTGCCGGTAAATTATAGAAAAGGTTTCGCACTTCAATACTCGTTCCCGGGGCGACTCCGGCTGCTTTAACATCCAATATTCTTCCACCACTGATATTGATTTCAGTCCCTTCTTGGACGTTTGAGTCACGTTGTCGGGTAATCAAAGTCATGTGCGAAACACTGGCAATACTGGGAATGGCCTCTCCACGAAACCCCATGCTCTTGATCTGAGACAGATCTCCTGCATGCGATATCTTACTCGTGGCATGACGCTCTAAACACATCAGGGCATCATCCTGGCTCATTCCCATGCCATCGTCAGTCACTCGAATTAAAGTTCGCCCTCCGGCAGCAATCTCCACAATGATGCGGGTGGCACCTGCATCAATGGAATTTTCAACCAATTCCTTAACGACACTCGCGGGACGCTCAATGACCTCTCCGGCGGCAATCTGGTTTGCCACCTGCTCTGAGAGAAGTTTTACGCGATTCATTGTGGATAAAGAGTTAATTATTATCGATTGAAAACCTATTCAAGTCCGCACATTTTAAAACGCATCTCTACGTTGCGGAAGTGAAAATCCAAATTGCATATCCTTTCCAGCTCCTGCTGGCTGAGATACTGTGCCACCTCCGGATCTTTCAGGAGCTCTTCTTTGAAATCCGCATCATCACGACCGGCATGTTTTACATCCCAGGTTTTCATCGCATTGCGCTGAACCAGCTCATAGGCCTTTTCTCGTGTGAGCCCCTTACGTACCAAGGCCAAAAGGACTGTTTGAGAATTCCACATACCCAGCGAAAGTTTCAAATTATTCTTCATGTTCTCTGGGTAAACCAAGAGACCTTTGGTCAACTTACTCAACAAAGTCAACATGTAGTCCAAAAGCATGCAGCTGTCGGGAAAGATAATACGCTCGACCGAGCTGTGGCTGATATCACGTTCATGCCACAATGCAACGTTTTCCAGAGACGCTACAAGATTTCCTCGCAAAACACGCGCCAACCCCGCCAATCTTTCGCTCGTGATCGGATTGCGTTTGTGAGGCATGGCCGAGCTGCCTTTTTGTCCTTTAGAGAAGTATTCTTCGGCCTCCAATACTTCAGTTCTCTGCAAATGACGGAACTCGACAGCCCAGCGTTCAATACTAGCACCCACAAGAGCCAATGCGGCTTGAAACTCAGCATGAATGTCTCGTTGAATAATTTGCGTGGCTAAAGGAGTCACCTCAAGACCAAGGCTTTCACAAACAAACTTCTCCACTTCAGTATCTAAATGCGCATTAGTTCCCACTGCCCCTGAGAGTTTTCCAACTGCTGCTACAGCTCTGGCATTTTTTAAACGACGCAGGGCTCTTTTGAATTCATCGTACATCAAAAGCATCTTCAGACCAAAGGTAATCGGTTCGGCATGAATCCCATGGCTACGTCCAATCATAGGAGTAAATTTATATTCCTCAGCTTTATTGCCTATTACAATTAACAGCTCCTCGACATCTTTAATCAAGATATCGACGGACTGCACCATCTGGACAGCAAAAGCAGTGTCGCCTATATCAGAACTGGTCAATCCAAAATGGAACCAGCGACTGGCGGGTGCACCGACATTCTCAGAAACGTTCGTTGTGAAAGCAATTACATCATGATTAAGAGTTTTTTCCAACTCATGGCATCTCTCCACAGAAAAAGCCGCCTTCTCTTTAAGTTGCCTAAAATCGGCCTCCGGAACCACTCCGACCCGGCTGAGAGCTTCAGAAGCAAGAAGCTCAATTCTAAGCCATATTTTTAATTTATTCTCTTCCGACCAGATATCACGCATTACAGCGCGGGAATAGCGCATAATCATAGGACTAATTTAGTCCAATCGCTGGAGGAGAAAAAGGTTTTTTGATTTATTTTCTCATAACAGGTTGCGAAATCTGTGAAACAGATGTATCTATAGCCCATCGGTGGAGCCCGTCCGAAGTATGTTTACCTGGTTGGAACTTAGATAACGCTTTCCGACAAAACACAAAACCAATAGGGATTATGGATACCAGCAAGACAACGATTAGTTTCCGCTTCAAGAACGTCTCACAGAATTGTGGGCTGAAGGATTCCTCCCGCATGGGCGGCTGGACCCCCAATACGGATATTTGTGAGATGGACAACTCTCTGCAGGTGCGCATGGAATTGGCAGGTGTCCGGCCAGAACAAATTCAACTGGCGGCTGACGCCCAGCGCTTGATAATTAAAGGCTATCGCGAAGACCCCTGGCGAAACTTGAACTGCGCCTGTAGGCATTTTCGAATGATGGAAGTTTACTTTGGCGACTTTGAGTGCGTTTTGACTCTTCCTGATGCTTTTGATTGCTCCAATGCCACCGCTGACTATACCAACGGCTTTCTGATTCTAACTATCCCTCATACGACTTCCGCCTGAAAATACGACATACTCCTTCATGTAATTTTAAGTTTTAATTCTTCTTCTATCTTGTTGTCCTTGAACAACTATGGCCTCGTTTCTGCGGACTGGCGTTCTCATACAAAAAATCTTCTTTAAGCTTTATTCCCAATAGACTGAGTCTTCTTTCACTTTCCTCTCTATGACAGTTTTGAAAAACGGTTTGTCTTTATCCGCAGGCAATTGCTAAAATAGCATCAGCGGGAATGAACGATTGTCTTCCCCGGAAAATATAAGCGGATGTATAAGCTCATTATTGTGCTTCTGATTGGTCTCATTTTTGAGGCAATAGGGGTGGTTTTCTTGAATCGGGGGCTTCACCAAATCGGAGAAGTAAGCCAAATCAACATCCCAGAAATAACCCGGATTATTCTGAAAGGTGCATCCAACGTGAATGTCCTTTTGGGGGTATTTTTCGAAGCAGTTTTTTTTGGAACAATTCTGTACCTAATGAGTCAGGCTCAGGTGAGTTTCGTTTGGCCCATGACCAGTTTAGGTTTCGTTTTTACCACACTGGCTGCCTGGTTAATCTTGCGCGAGCAAGTAGTCCCCCTGCGTTGGGTGGGGGTTCTTCTGATCGTTATCGGAGCAGGATTGATCACTTGGACGGAAAAGACAAATCCCACCAACAATTCTTCCGCTACTCCTTCGCAGGCACAGGTAGAAACAAAGGTTTTTGATCGGAATTGATGTGAAGAGACAGTATCGTAAGGTTTCCAGAAATATTCATCATGGCGGGACATAGTAAATGGTCAAAGGTAAAGCGTCTCAAGGGGGCTGTTGACGCCAAGCGTTCCAAGGTGTTCGCAAAGATAGCAAAAGAAATTATGGTAGCTGTTAAGGTCGGAGGATGTGCTGATCCGGATTCAAATCCCCGACTTCGCGTGCCCCTTCTCAAGGCCAGGTCTGCCAACATGCCCAGTGACAACGTGGAACGAATCATTAAAAAAGCTACGGGAGATGGTTTGAGTATAGCCTACGAAGATTTAGTCTACGAAATTTACGGACCGGGCGGGGTCGCTATCCTGGTAGAACTGAGTACTGATAATAGAAATCGCACCTCTGCTGAAATACGAGCAATCTTAGCTCGTAATCAGGGAACCCTTGCTACCGCCGGCGCTGTCACTCGCCTCTTTCAGCACAAGGGGCAGTTCATTATTGAAAAAGAATCGGCCAACGAGGAGCAACTGATGGAAATGGCAATCAATGCGGGTGCAGAAGATTTTAAAGTCGAGGAAGAGGGATATGAAATTATTCTCCCTCCGTCGGATTTTGACGAACTGGCAAAAGCTTTAGACAGAGCGGGTATTTCCTGTGCCAGTGCAGCTATTACTCAACTGCCAGAACTGCTTGTTCCGGTCTCATCCGAAATGGCAGAAACGGTTCAGAAACTTCTGGATGCGCTGGAGGATCACGATGATGTCAAGGAGGTCTTTTCCAATGCCGACATGTAAAAACTGTTTATGGCTAAAAAGGTACTTTTGATCGGCTTCCATGCTTCGATGTTTCCCCTGAAACACCTTGATAGTCAAGATGATGCAATCTAATACATTTAAAACAGAATTTAAATTTTTATATCTTACTTTCTAATTAAATCAAACTGGCCACACTAATGGCCCATACATAAATAAGCGCTTTGTTGCGCCACAATTAAAGGACAATAATAATTAATATGCGTTGGACACAAACACTCATCCCGACACTAAGGGAATCTCCCGCCGATGCTGAGATTCTTTCCCATCAACTCCTCCTCCGTGCAGGTGTTATTCGCAAATTAGCCGCCGGGCTTTATAACTTCATGCCCCTGGGAATTCGCTCACTTCATAAGATACAAAAGATCATTCGTGAAGAAATGGATCGGACCGGAGCCTTGGAAATCCTCATGCCTGCACTCCAGCCCCCTGAAATATGGCAAGCAAGTGGGCGCTACGAAGCAGCCGCCGATACGCTCTTCAAGGTAAGCGATCACTCCAAACGCGAATGGGTGCTGGGGCCAACACACGAGGAAGTCGTTTCCACTTTGGCAGCAGGAGAAATAAACAGCTACCGACAACTGCCGATCAACCTCTACCAAATACAAACTAAATTCCGGGATGAGATACGTCCACGCTTCGGACTAATGCGGGCACGTGAGTTCATCATGAAGGATGCTTACAGTTTTGACAAGGACGACGATGCCTCAATGAGTAGCTACAACAAAATGTATGATGCCTATGTGAGGATTTTTCGTCGTTGTGGATTGAAGGCTTTTCCCGTAGAGGCAGACGCCGGAGTTATGGGAGGAAAACACACACGTGAGTTTGTAGTCCCGGCCGATACCGGAGAATGCGAAATCGCCTTCTGTGATTCCTGCGGATATGCAGCAAACGTGGAAAAGGCGGATAGCGCTGTCCCGACAAGTGTTACTCAAAGTGAGGCGTCTATTGAACTCTTTGAGACTCCGGGAGTCAAAACCATTGAATCTTTGAGCAGGTCGCCCTACGACATCCCAGCATCTCAGCAGATCAAGACACTGGTCTTCATTGTAGAGGATAAACCGATCATCCTGCTTTTACGGGGAGACTATCAGTTAAATGAAGCCAAGCTGGCAGGCCATTTGGGTACAGTTATTTTCAGGCCAGCAACCGATGAAGAGGTTTTCAATTTGCTGAAGGCTCATGTGGGCAGTCTCGGCGCCGTAGGTATAAAGCAAGTGCCCGTTTGCGCCGACCTCCTTTTGGAGGGTGCCACTGATATGGTTACTGGGGCTAATAAAGATGGGTTTCATATTCGCCATGTCAATATGACCCGAGATATACCACAGGCCCAGTTTGCCAGTATTCGCACGATCAAAAACGGTGAAAGCTGCGTTAAATGCGGTAAGCCTCTTTCAATTCGCAATGCCATTGAAGTAGGCCAAGTCTTCAAGTTAGGCGCTAAATACAGCGTAGCACTGGGAGCCTATTATTCAGATGAAAAGGGAGAACAAAAACCCTGTGTGATGGGCTGCTACGGAATCGGCGTTACGCGCACATTGCAGGCTGTGATAGAGCAAAACTTTGATAAAGACGGAATCAGCTGGCCCATTTCTGTTGCCCCGTACCATATCTGCGTTACCCCCCTCAATGTGGCTCCGGAAAGTGAACCGATGAAATGGGCTGAGAAATATTATGCTGAGCTAAGTTCAGCCGGAATCGAGGTTCTACTGGACGATCGCGACGAGCGCCCGGGTGTTAAATTTAAAGATTCCGAACTTATCGGCATTCCTATTCGCCTGAGTATTGGTGAAAAATCTTTGGCAAAAGGCGTTGTTGAGCTTAAACGGCGCAATGGTGAACTGATGGCTATCAAACCTGAAGACGCCGTGGCTGAAGCCATTAAATGGGCAGAAGAGGAATTAAAGAAACTCTCATGATAAGTTTTTTCCGATTGATGTTTTCACATTTAACCACATATTTTTCATGAAGCCTTTGCATGCCCCCTGGAGAATTCATTATATCCTCGGGCCAAAACCAACTCTATCCGACAAGTCTATTTTCAGCCGGGCGGCTGAAATGGACGATGATGAAAAAAATTATATCATCGCCCGCAGAAAAGCCTGTTTTGCCGTCCTGAACACCTATCCTTACAACGGAGGGCATATGATGGTTGTACCCTACAGACAGGTTTCTAATTTTGAAGACTTATCAGACGTGGAACTCCTAGATATGATGCAGTTAGTCCAAACATGCCAAAAGGCTTTAAATAAACTGATGAAGCCTGACGGTTTTAACATAGGTATTAACCAGGGAAAAGTTGCAGGAGCCGGCATAGCTGAACACCTGCACATCCACATTGTCCCTCGTTGGTCAGGCGACACTAACTTCATGCCGGTCATGGCAGAGATTTCCGTGCTCCCCCAGGCCCTCACCGAACTGGCAGCGAATCTCCGTGGAACCATAAAAAATATGGATGCCGCCCCCAACTAACTCAAAAACATGAGCCAGACAGCAACCTATTATTTTGAAAACCTGCGCCTGGCACAGGTGCTTTTCCACGGTAATACGCCCAACCTTAAGACGTTGGAGAGGCAGTTTGGAGTCAAGGCTGTTGCACGGGATAATTGGGTCCGAATAGAGGGAGATGACCTGACGATCAATAGAGTAGCGAAGACGCTGGGGCTCATTGAAGAATCAGTTAAAAACGGGATTATTATCCGGGCGCATGATTTTGCTCATGCCCTCACAGTCGCAGAACACGATGGACTGGAAGCTTTGCGCGCTCTCCAGGCGGCACGCATATATACATCCTCTCGAAAGCCTGTAGTCATCCCCAAAACAACCGGACAGCGCAAATACGTTGAAGCCATTCGCAACAACGATATTACTTTCGGTGTGGGCCCAGCAGGTACCGGAAAAACCTATCTGGCCATGGCAATGGCAGTCGCTACGCTCAAAGAAGAGAAATGCAATCGACTCATTTTGACACGTCCGGCTGTGGAAGCGGGAGAAGCACTTGGTTTTTTGCCAGGCGATTTGAATGAAAAAATAACACCTTATTTAAGGCCCTTGTACGACGCTCTCTTTGATATGATGCCCCATGAAGAAGTTCTGAAAAATCAAGAACGAAATATCATCGAAATCGCACCCTTAGCTTATATGAGAGGTCGTACGCTCAATAATTCTTTCGTCATCCTGGACGAAGCACAAAATGCTACCCGTGCTCAAATGCTCATGTTTCTAACTCGTATGGGCATCAATACTAAGGTCGTAGTCACTGGTGATCCTTCTCAAGTGGATTTGCCTCTCCATAAGAAGTCGGGGCTTTATGAGGCCATTCGTATCTTAAGGAAAATTCCAAATGTGGCAGTGATGGAATTTCAGAAAAAGGATGTCGTTCGCCATGCTCTTGTTCAACGAATTATTGAAGCGTATGAGAAAGCCGTTCGCACAAATCCAGAAGAAACGGTAAAACAGCCTATCCATCAACCACATCGGCCTCGTCAATTCCAATAACTT
>ENA-UPXM01005192-UPXM01005192.1-activated-sludge-metagenome-genome-assembly--contig:-NODE-5192-length-12787-cov-4.066761_pt1 | contig 12787 bp, 5 predicted proteins | sample MGYA00238178_ERZ772708 | MGnify/ENA primary metagenome ERZ772708 (study PRJEB29002, sample SAMN05720212) | activated sludge metagenome | isolation source: anaerobic digester from wastewater... | reverse complement strand
CAGATTAGTGGGGATGGATCTGGCTGGCAAAGAGAGGTTAAATCTGCCATTGAAAGGATGGATCAGTTTGAAAAAGAAATAACTGCCATTCAAGGAAGAATTAACGATCAATTTAAGTCTATTGGGCAAGACACATCAAATCAAATAAAAGAACAAATGGAGGTAAGGGCTCGATTAGAAGAAGAATATTATGCGGCTACTCATTCTAGAAAAGAAATTGAATTAAGAAATAATCAAATTTATTATGATTCATTAAGACAACAATTCAAAGAACATCAGGAGATGCTTACTCTTATTCATGAGACAGAAGCCGCTAAACGAGCAGAAATAGAAAAAAGATATCAGGAATCATATAGTCCAATGGCTAGTTTTGCCGTTGTTCGTTCATATATGAGAGCGGCTGGTGTTCTTTATACACTAACAAGTACTTTAAGAGGCGTTACAGAAGCGCATAAAGCCATAAGAGAAGGCGGAGATCCGTTTTATGTGTATGTTAGGGCATTGCCATTTATAGGAGGAATGGCGGAAATATTTAAGAATCTATTGTGGGAAATTACTGGTGTAAATGAACAATTAGAAATGACTCAAAATAAAATAGTGGCTACAGAAAATATAAGAAATAAAATAAAAGATTTTTCTAATAGAAAAGAACTTTTATCGGCTGATAGCTGGATAGAAAAAGAAATAATTGCAGAAAAACAAGCGCATGAAGAAAGAATACAGCAATTACAAGATGATCTTAGAGCGTCAGAAAATGTAAACTTATCTATTAAAATGAGGATTAGTGATTTAGAGCAGGAAAAGAAACTAATCCAAGAAAGAAATAATTTACAGTATGGTGCTTATACCGGGATGTCTGGTGTTGATATAGGACCAGGTCTTTTTGATAAAATAAGAGAAGGAAATATAGACAATCAAATAAATACGTTGAAAAGTGGTTTACAGGATGTTCATTCTCTTCAAAAACTAATCAATAAGGAAACAGAATTATACAATGAAAAAATAAGGAAAATAAAAGAAAAACCTATTTTGGATATGATTAAAGCACTAGAAGAACAAAGAAACGCTTTGTCTAAATCAGAAACAGAACTGGCTATATATAATGCTACTTTATTAGGCGCAACAGACGCTCAAATAGAAAATATAAGAAAATTAACAGAAGAAATAGAAAAATTAAAAGAAGAAAAAAAGCAAAGGGAAGAAAATATACGAGTAACTCGATTGCATGATGAAGCATTAAGACAATGGGCAAGAAGCGCAATTAGTTCTGTACAGACACCTATGGAAAAAACGAATGAAACAATAAAGAAGGTGAATGAGTCTGTATCAAAAGGTATTTTAACTCAAGTAGAAGGCGTTCGGATTACACAAAAAGCAAGACAAGATATGATTGAGGAGATGAATAAGGATGTTATTGCTTTTTCAAAACGAGTTAAGGAATCTATAAAAACGCCTCAGGAAAGTTTTATTGAGTTTCAAAAACAATTAACAGAAGCGGTAAAGAAAGGATATTTAACACAAGAAGAAGCGCAAAAAGCGTATCAAAAAGAATATGAAGAAATGATGAAAAAATTAGAAAAAGATAAGAAAAAAGATGAAAAAATAACTGGAGGAGAAGCCCGGTATGTGTCAGGATATCAGTCTATTAGCGGTATGTCTATAAGCGGTATAGATGAAATGGTATTAAAGCAGGAAAGAATGAATGCTATTTTAGAAAAGATAGAAAGAAATACAAGGGAATCCATTTCTCCTACTTTTAATTAAGGAGTAGTTATTATGGGAGTTATTACAGATTTAATAGAAGGTAGCGATGTGAGGAGAACAATGGAAGGATGGTTTGTAACTAGAACTATTTATGTTGAAGAATTATCTGGAGACGGGCAAGAAAAAATAAAAAATGCCATAACAAGTACAATGGGAATACCTGCTTTAGGGGATGTTCATCCAGTATATCCACTTACTTATCTTAAAGAAATATCGCCGAAGATTATAGATAGTAATATTGTTGTATTATCTTTGGAATATAAACCAAATCCATATACTGGAGATGAATATGAAATGTCGGCAGACGCGGTGCCGGTAGAGAGTAATACGGATATTGATGGTAATGATATATGGGTAGAATACACATATCCGGCTGACTATCCAGATGAAAAATACGCAGGTTTAACAGATGTGCAAGGCGTTATGTATAATCGGTTAGTGCCAGATAAAGTATTTACAGTTAGAAAAAGAATGTTAATTACTGGCAGTGGTTTATTATCATTGATAGACAACTATCAAAATCATGTAAATGCAACTGGATGGACAATAGATAGTTCTGCACCAGCAGGTTCCTGGTTATGCACAGAAATAAAAGGACGTAATGATAGAGTAAATGGGGGGTATTTAGTTTCTATTACGTTTAGAAAAAGACAGCCGTTTGTAAGAGATAATATTACTTATCCGGGTTGGACAGATACTTGGATTTATATAGATCCGGGTACTGGAAAACCGCCTCCTCCAGATACATGGGGAGAAAATACAATAAAGATGAAAATGAATTATCCAGAGGCTAATTTTAATACTTTAATAAGCAGTATGTAGTTTATGATAGGTACATTATGATTTCTAGACAAGAAATGACACAGGCCTATCATAGAATACAGGCCGTAGAAAGATTTATGCGGATTCAGGAAAATAAAAATCCGCAGGTGAATTATAATGAAATAATGAAACGAATGGTGTGGAGGAAAGGGAGTAGTGGTGTAGGAGTACGAGTTTTTTTAATATCTGAAACAAATCCGTCTGGTTCTGATGGATATATGTTAGCAGATAATAAAGTATGGGTAAGTTCTCTTAGTGACTGGAAAGATGGAGGGTTGGGAAAGAATGTACATATATGGCCTCATCCTTCTTTTTCTCAAAGTGACTATGATTCTGCTACATATGTTTATTGTTTATTTGTAGGAGGAAGATGGTGGGCATTTCCTCCTGTTGGAGGAGGAGAAGCAAAAAGACAGTATGCGATGGTTTTTTTGCCTCCTAAATATGATACTCCTTCAAGAGCAAAATATGTTGTTCAAAAAGTATCTGTAATTAGTAATGAATGGAGTCCAGACGGAAAAGACATTGAAATTGAACGGGCTCTTGGGTATGAAGGGTATGGCGTTGGTGCTAAAGATATAAGAAATTGGGTGCCCTGGTATCCAATAGGTTCGATTGTTGAAATTGTTTCTGTATGGGACGATCAGAGAGGGGACTCTCCAGCTAAAGAATACTGGTATTTGAATATGCCGATGTTTTATGCTGGGCCGGAAGATGAGGCGTCTTTACGATATAAAGAAGAAAATAAAACAGTTCAAGCAGTGTGGATTTAATAAAAGAAAGGATAAATCTAATGAAAAAACGATTGATTTTGGCGTTTTTGCTTTTTGCCGGTCTGTGCTGGGCAACAGAATTAAAAATCGGCATTGTCACCGACACCCACTATACGACTCAGGAAAGAGAAGAAGCCGTCGGCCCTCATCTTTGGCCAATTTGGATGAATGAATCAACGCCAAGACATATGGCAGCGTGTCTTGATAAAGTAGCGAAAGTGAACGAAACGTTTGATGACAATAATGTTGATGTTATTGTGCATTTAGGAGATTTGTATAATTATCCAAGTATGGGAGATAATGAATATAGTTTGGTGCATCCGATTATAGATGTGGAAGGTGTAGATGTATTATATTGTCCAGGTAATCATGATGTTTCAAGAGGGACAATAACGAAGGACACTTGGCCGACTGTCGTAGGTCAGGCATCCCATTACATGTTTACTGATATTGGGAATCTGCGTATTTTCACATTGAATACTGTTGTCAAAAAAGTGCAGGGCGAGGAAACTTACGTCTATGTCGGAGATGAAGAATTAGGACAAACTTTTGAAGATGGTACATATTTCCCTCCAGATCAAATGGCGTGGTTAGATGCAAAATTGACAGAAGCCGATGGATTAGGGAAGTATTCCATAGTTTGCGGGCATTATGTCTGGTTCCTTGAGCCACAACCCGCATCTACATCTATAATGAAGAATGGCCCTGATCTGATGGATATGTTGCAAAACCATCGAGTCATCGCTTGTTTTGCCGGTCATAGACATGTTCCGAGTGTAGGAGAAGGGTTCATTAACTCTTTGGGCAAAGAAATTTTGTGTATCGGTTTCGAGGCATGTATAGATAATTTATTTGGGGAGGTAGAGGGAGTAGTATATTCTAAGGCCGCGTGCAACATTGCAACAGTTGATGATAGTAGTGGGAAGATTAGTGTGCGAGGTTATAATGGAGGATATAGTTATAATTATGATGTATTTCCGATAGAAAATTGGTTTGACTTGAGCAGTGTTGGAGTTAATGGGGGGATACCAGCAGATGCAAGTATTATATTAGTGAATGATCTGACTCCCAGTACATTAGGATATGTAGATGTCAGTGCAGGAACGGATTGGGTTCCGCTTTCAAGAACCCCTGAAACTGCTTTGTCAGGAGATTTTAATGGGAATCACAAAAAAATTGACGGTGTAAAAATTAGAACTACCTCTTATGCAGGTTTTGGATTATTCCAGTATTTGAGTGGTTGCACAATCTACGACTTAAAAATCACAAATATAGATTATGATGTAAATAGTTCAATATGCGGTGGGTTAGCGGCAAGCATCCAAAAGGGGAAATTTACAACCATACGCAACGTGTATGTGCAGGGAAGTATAAAAGTTGAATATAGTGCTGGTGGATTACTTGGTTATGACTCCGCTGAATCGCTTGGTCTTATCGAAGGATGTGTGGTAGATGTGGATATAACAACGTCAAGAGATGTAGCATCAAATAATCATCATTATACTGGTGGTTTCATAGGTCGAGTAAGGAATGAAGGCGGCTTGGAGATTAAAAATTGCGTCAGTATGGGAGACGTCCTTGCTGATTGTCCTACATATGGTGCACCTACCCGTCTTGGCGGCTTCTGCGGGACGATGGAAAAGGCCAACACGATTGAAAATTGTCTTGCGGTAGGTTCGGTGTCGGCCAATGTGGGAGAAGGCGGGGCGGCGACCTCCATCGGCGGCTTCTGCGGCAACAAGGCCATTGCCGCAACAATCCTGAACTGCTATTACGATACGACTACATCCGGTCAAACGGGAGACACAAAAGGTATTGGACTGCCTACCTCAACCTTACAAAACGCCAATATCGTCGCCACCCTGACAACCGCCGGTTGGGATTTTACAGCCAATGGCGTGTGGGCTAAGCGGGCGGGCGAGTATCCTGAATTGTGGTGGCAGGTGTGGGAACTGTACGATCAGTTTGACGCCGAGGACGACTACACGATTACGTTGAAAGGTATTGATATTAAAAGATATTTTTTAAATCGTAATATGTTTATAAAAGATTTGAAGGATAAATTTGTCGCAGGGTGGTCTGAAGGATTAGAAAGTATTTTTCAAGATAAGTGGAAAGGAGTTTGGGAAGGGGATGGATTGGATTTAGAAAGTGAATATCCGTCTTTAACTATTAAATTGGGTGGATTGGATGTTGGTGGAAGTAAAAAAGATTTATTATTAGGTGGAAAATCTTTGTTAGGCGGATAAAATAAAAGGTAATTTAATAAAAGGTAATTTAATATGGCGAAGCGGTATTCGATAGACGCCCTGGAGGTGCAGGACTCGTTCACCCGTGCCTCGGCGGCCTACCTCAATGGCAAGGAATATGCTATCAATGATCCTCGATCTGTGCCTACAGTGGTTGTCAGTGAAACGGACGGTTCCTATGACGGAGTAGGGAAAGGTGAAAGCGATCGGGCCGTGGTCGTTTGGACGTCGCTGAAAGGAGTTTTGTACGGTATTGATTCTAATCAGACTGTTTACACCTCCAGCGACGGTGCGGATACATGGGCCGTTTTGGACGATGCACCGAAAATTTCGTCGCTTTTTTCAACGCCGGACGGCAACCTGATCGGCGTGCAGTGCGACAGCACAAAAAATCATCAAGACAAAGTGCAACGTTATGATTCGGCATCTAAAATTTGGTCAGAAATAACACTTCCAGATACATTTTCTTGTAACGCCCAGCAGTTTGGATGGTCATTTAAGATCGGCGGCAAAAACGGACAGACGATTCTGATGACCGAGTATTCCTCGGACGCCCATGTGGCGGGCACAGGGCCTTCCACACGGCGGATCTTCCGCTCCACAGACGACGGGCTGAGCTGGACCAAATGTTTTGACGGGCAGACGTTTTGGGCGGAGGAAATCGCCTCCGACGCTCAGCATGTTCCATCGCATATTCATTCCATTCATTATCACGCCGGAACGGGTCGATGGTTTTCTTTTTGGGGGGATAGTGCAAGACGAAGGATTTTGTATTCAACTGACGACGGATTGACGTGGAAGGATTTCTATCCTCCAGGCGACCTGGGCGTTCAGCCGATCAGCTTCATGGATTTCGGGCATCCGACAAAACTCCTCTGTGGGTCGGACGACACAAAGCCGCTCTATACGATAGACTGTTTGTCCGGCAATGTAGAGACAGTGTGGGAAAATATGTATCATGTTCCAGCGGCAACTTTTTGTTTTGCTATTGGGAAGTATGCGGGAGTCTATTATGCAGTTCTAAGTGAATCAGTTGAGACGACTGATAAACAAGCGATTCTGGTTTCCTTAGACGCTCTAAACTGGCATGTGTATCATCAATTCAGCGGGACGGAGTTAAATGCGAATCGCGGACCGTTTTATGCAGCAGGCAAATTGCATTGGCCCATTAGTGGAGCAGGACATTTTCGTATGTCGCCGGCAAAGATTCAACCGGTAACGGGAACAATGATTTCTCCGGCGACAAAAAATGAGATGGCCGCCAATACTTCGATCTGCGAAAGCGGATGGACCAGCGGATCGGGCGTAAATGTAACCTTGTCCTATGAAGCGACAGGCGGATACTACGGCGATACGTGCATCAAGGCAACTGGTCCCGCAAACAATCCATATTGGAGAGATACAACGTTGAATCTGACGCGAGGGACAAAATATATTTACTCGGCGATGATAAAAGGCAGACAAACAGAAGTGCGTTTAAGAACTGGAGATAACAATACTTTACATTTAGGGTTGCCAGTTGTTACGTATAGAGCCGATGATGAGTGGAGTCCGGCGTTGTCGTATGTGTACGAGGTGCCAGACGGGGAAGGGGCGACCGATGCTGTTCGATTATGGATGGCGGCGACACAACGTTCTGTGTATGGTACGATTGAAAACTTTGTAACCTACACGGACATGGCCCAGTGCATCCCTTTGCCGATTAAGCCGTGGGCTTTGGGGCAGGCATCGGTTTCGCCGGACGTATTGACGCAGACTGTAACGGTCGGCAAGGTGTGGACGGATGTATTTGCCGTCGAGACCATCGCCCCAATGGAATACTATGATGCACCCGCCGCTTTGGTCGTCAAATCATGGGCAGTGGATCCTGACAACAAAATCGACATCCTCTACGATCCGTCGGACAATAAATTCAAACTTCAGCGGACCATTGGCGGCTCAGCCGAGGCGGCCAAGGAAACCGCCGCTCAGTACTGGCACGGCAACGCCTGCGTGAAATTCATTCTGCGAGTCTCTGCTACCGATTGCATCCTGGTCGTACAAAACGCAAAGGCGGCGGAAACGCTGACCGACGACGGCGGCATGGCGGCCCTGCTGGACGGCGAGATTGTGGGAACCTACGGCGATTTTCCGATGGTTATTTTGGACGGCTGGAAAAGTTCAGATGTCTATCCGTTCTGGCTGTCCGACGCGGACGCGGAAAGCGTGATGGCCAATATCACGCACAAATCCATGCAGCCTGCAACCGGCGGCGCGGGGGCAGAGCTGCTGGGCGGCGGCTCATTACTGGGAAATTAAATGTCTAAAAAGAAATTTCCATGGTTACAATCCGATTGGCCTATCGAGAAAAAGCAGGCTATTTGTCACCTGTTTGCCGAAGACATTCGCAGACAAATTGCTATTGCTACACAACTTAATCATGGTAGGCCAGAAGGTACTGAATATGGTCCTCGTGATGCTTCACATCCAGCTCGTTATGCTGTAGCATTTGAAGATTGGATGCAATCTTATGATTATGCAATACAGTCTGGTGTTTGGACAACGAAATCAGTTCAAGAACCAAATTTTTCTACTTATCCTGGTAGGGCAATAGTATGGTTTGAAGATAATTTTTCATCAACAATTAGTGATGTCGAGTTTTCTGAAGATGAAAAAGGTGAGTTTGTAATAAGTGGTTGTAGTTCGATAACTAAAGATTGTATTTATGATAGTAATACAGCCCCAACACTTACACCTGTTAGCAGGACTTGGTATGTTGAAGATGATAATTGGAGGAAAGGTACTCCATTCATTATAACAGATTGTGATAACCCACTTAATAATGGTTTCTACAGGGTCTACTCAAAACGATTAGATGGTTCTACTCTTTATGTGAAAGCATGTGATAAAGACGGTAATCAGGTACAATTATCTGCATGTTCATCAGGGACGATGGTCTGCGATTTCGGCGGTGATTGGTGGACATTACGCGGTATGCAAGGTAATGTTCTTGCTACGCATATGAATTATGAAGATAGTAATGATCCAGAAGGATTATTTTCTATATTAGATGATTATAAATATGTAGAAACAAGCAAGAAACGTTGGTGGACAATGAAAGATATGTACCATCGTTATGAGGGCCATGTTCGTGGTCCTTTAGACGGGCGTCCGCCTTCAGGAGGTCAATTAGCAATAGATTTTAATAATGATTGGGTGCGAACAATCAATGATAGTTTGTATCACACATATGATAATAATAGTCATCGATATATTATAAAAGCAGATTCTACTAAAGATTTGACGTACACACTTAATTTTGCAATGTTTGAATCTAAAGATTATTTGCCAGAGCAAGTCGATCCTAAAGAACAAATACCTCCATATTACGGTAGAAACACAAAATCAATACATTGGAAATATGGTAATAAAGTCCCCATAAAAGCAAAACAAATCACGAATCCTGCAAAGTTAGGTGCTATCAACCCTGTTGATTTCGATGGTTACAAAGGAGTTAGTTGGGTTGGGGTTGGGGTTGGGAATGATAAACAATATATTCGATCTGGTATTTATACAATAACATCTTTAGGCCATTTGGCTATTCGTTATGGCATTATACCTCCTTTGAAAAATAATAGTAATCAATCCCCAGTCGAGTGGTGGGAAGATACTAAATATGATCCAGCAATCCAAAATATGGTGGAATTGGCTTGTGAGGCTGAAGGATGGTGTATGGAGGTTGATAATGATTACAAAGAAAACTGGTTCAAGATGAAACATCCTTCTTATGGTAGTGATACTTTGAATTCAAACTTAGAACTATGGTTATATGGCAATGTTACTGGTAGGACTTACCAATATGCTTATTCTGATTTGGGTATTGGTGCTTATAGGCCAGAATACGATATCTCTATGCCGAAATACGCACTGCTTAATGACGAATTATGGGGAGAAAATAGTAGTGCATTTGAGTTGATACTAAAGAAATTAGGACCATCTTATTATGATTGGTATTATGATGATGTTACACCCTATATGTCAGGGTCGATATTAAAAGCCAAAGGGAAGTTTTATGCTGAAACTAATTTTGCTCTTTGGACTTTCCCTGTTACTATCAATGGTAAAACATTTAATAGTCAAGGTGAGGCAAAAGCAAAAGAAGGAGGAGTTGCCGATGCTATATGGCCTAGACCTGTTGGTACATGGCGACGTACTTGGAAATACTCTTTAGGATATGTTCGTGAAGGCAAAATGCGTGGTGGTGATTTGACAGATCCAGATTGCCATGATTATAGTGATTATTCATGGTATGATTATGATGCAGATCCACGACAACAACCTTGTTTTATGCCAGGTCATCACAGAATGACGGCTCCAGATGCGGGACAATTTGAAGGTGATGACTTAGAAACTAATCATGGCCCTGATTGGAAGATCAATAATACTGATGTATATTTGAATCGTGTTTATTTAATTTTGAACCACTGTCGCAAAGTTTTAGACAAACTTGAATATCGAGGGTTAGGTACTGATATAGCAAGTGTTCAAATAAGAACATATAACGCCAGTGGTATAAATTCTACTGTTTTTTATTCAAAAGCCGATGCACTTAATGATGCTGTTTCTAAACTGTCCGAAGCAATTTCCGATAATTATACAATATATGGATATGATATAAATGATCCTACAACATGGCCTATATCTTTTTTAAGTACTAATGAAGTGGGTTACTTAGGGTCATTAGGGCAGTATTTTAATGAATACCAACCTGAAATAGGTGTCTATTGGAGTTGTTCAACACATTTATATTTACTGGCATACATATTTGATACCAGTTTCTTTTTTGACAGCAAAGCCATTGAGTTAATGTTAATGATGTTAGTGTATAGATCTTATAATGATAATCTTGCTTACTCGCCATGCACTATACAAGTACAAGGACTAAGGAATCCTTTATCAGTAGATGTACCTGGCCCTCCTGATAGTAGCAACAAATATTATACTATACATCTACCAGTTACTCTTGTAGGTAATGATGCTAAGATTGTAATGTTTTCAGAAACACACGGTCCTCGTAATTTTGTTCTTGACCATCTATATGATAATTGGGGATTCACAAATCTAGAAACTCATACCATGAATGCTATTGTAGGTATTCAGGGGCCATATAATACTGGACATTTCTCAGATTGGATAGTCAAATTTAATTGGGATAGATTCAGTGATGAAATCTGGAAACGGACATATGAAAGAGCAGACTATAGAATTATTGACCCTTTTGGTATAGATACGAGGCCGCCTTTAGTTAATAATGAGTTCTTCGAGAAACCAGTATTATATGATAGTAATTTTCCAGGAGGTTATATAGATTATCCATTCTTCGATGAACCTGGCTTTTATGATGATCCTTTAAGGACTTGGAGTAATTATATTCCCATATATAAGATACGTTGTGAATCTGTCTATATGGAAGATTTGGAAGGGTTAGAGAATGAAGTAGAATATATTTTTGATTTTGAGGGCGGAGATCTGTCTGATAAAATGGATGTCCAGTTGTTTACACGATATTACGATTGGACATTAGATATGGATGTTGGTGATGTTGCTGGTGGTTTTGAAGATTCCTGGGCGGCTTATGATGATGATATTGGTAGTTGGACAGTAACAGTAAATAGTAAAGACAACGCAGAATCCAGAGGCAGCCCTGCGGACAACTATGGCATACCGTCCGATCCGGAGAATATAGACTTGGGTGTGTTGCCTATGTTTCCTTTGAAACCTAGGATACAGACTCAAAAAGTAAAATTAAATGATGTGTGGTTCGATCATGTATGGTCAGACGCCCCTTTATGTAAGAATCAAGTAGAATATAAATTACTGCGTTGGCATATTGAGTGGTCTTTACTATATAACTATGGTGATTCACATATTACTCCTCAAGGAGGTATTGATTCTCCGAATCACTTCTATATAGGAGGTGCTACTGTAACGAAAAACAGCCCTACGATATATCAGATGCAGTTCCGTAACAAAACTACTAAAAAGGTGGGGTTGATTTCGGAGATCACAAATAGTATACCTGCTATTTACACTCTAACATTAGAGAATCCAGAAGACTTAGATGATATAAGTATAAATGGAGACGCAATCACAGTGTTCCCACATACTCAAGATTGCTACTCTGGTCAAGAAATATCAATCTTATGTGAAGATGATGACTTCGGTTATTGGATAACACCTGATGGTGATGAAGAAGATAATCCGTTGGCTTTTGGTATAACAGGGCATACAACTATAACAGTTAAGAAGCCAAAAGTACCAGCAACAATAACGGTTGAAAATAATGGATATACTAATATATATGTAGACGATGAAGAGATAACAAGTTTTCCGCATATTATTAACACCTATGTAGGTGCTAAAATCAAGTTTTACTGTGGTGATCCTGGTTTTTATTATTCATGGCATGTTGTTTTTGAAGATTCAAGTTGGGATGTATTCTATAATAACAATCAATACGAAGTTGTTCAAGATGGTAGAGTGTTCCCATATTTTTAATTATAAATTATGAAATAATATAGAAATTTCATTCCCTTCCCTTGCCGATGGTAGTAAAGTTTTTTAGTTTTCCCTAACCACTACCATCGGTTTTATATAAATCCCGTTCCTTTATTTCTAAAAGAACGGGAATTTTTTCAAACACAACTTAAACAATATTTTGTGAAAGCCAGGATTGCACGGTATTTATGCTATCCTGTCACTCAATCATAGGCATCACCTATCCCTTTCTTTAACTATCCTGAATTTCAGACAGATCTGCTATCCAGGCGTTTAATAGTTTTAATTCTTCCTTCGGAAAATATCCTTTAGATACCATCATGTCATAGCATTGTTGAAGATTTTCTATAATAAAATTTTCTCCAGATCGTAAAGGAAGTAATTGTAATTCTTCACAAATTTTATGATTCCACTTGTATCCGGGCACTTCTTCTTCAAAATCTTTCATTAAATCATGTTTATTTCGTTGTTGATTTACAGTAGGTTCATGGAATGCAACCCCCCAATCACAAGTCCATATAATACGTTGTGCAATAAAACTCCTCCAAATATCAGTCATTCGGAAAGAACAATAAGAAGGTAAATATAAAAGTGGGTATGCTTTTGGAAGCCATGTTGTATTTTGACTATTAAATGGACACC
>ENA-UPXM01005185-UPXM01005185.1-activated-sludge-metagenome-genome-assembly--contig:-NODE-5185-length-12798-cov-129.787177_pt1 | contig 12798 bp, 7 predicted proteins | sample MGYA00238178_ERZ772708 | MGnify/ENA primary metagenome ERZ772708 (study PRJEB29002, sample SAMN05720212) | activated sludge metagenome | isolation source: anaerobic digester from wastewater... | reverse complement strand
TTCAATGATGAAGTCCGTCCGCAGTCAGTTGCTGATCCTGATTCTTGCAGTCTTTCTCCCCGCCCTCGGCATTATTGTTTACTCCGGCTATGAACGTCAACGCCATGACGTGGAAACGACAAAAGCGAACGCCCTGACGATGGCGCAAGTTCTGGGAAACGACCATGAAAATGACATGGAAGCCACACGCAGATTTCTCATGACCCTTGCCAGATTGCCTGTCCTGCAGAACCGGGATGCCGCTGCCTGCAACAAGCTGTTTCGTGAACTGCTCCGGGACAACCAACATTACTCCACCATAGCTGCGGCGGATCGCGAAGGAAGGATGTTTGCCAGCGCACTTCCTTTCGGCAGCATAAACCTGTGGCAGAAGAAATACTTTCAGGAAGCGGTGCGGACAAAAACTTTTTCCGCCGGGGAATACAGCATCGGACAAATATCAAGAAGGGCGGTGTTGCCCTTTGCCTATCCGGTAACGGATTCCGGCGGACGGGTGGAAGGCGTGGTTTTAGTCGGTCTCGATCTCGAGAAGTACGGCAGGAGTTTTGTGAAAATTTCACAATTTCCCAAAGGATCTACGCTGAACCTGCTGGACCGCAACTATACGCGTCTCTACCGGTATCCGGACAACGAGAAATTTGCAGGCAAGACCGATTTGCCCGAGATGATCAGGCAAATATCGAAGGGCCCGCGGGAAGGGATTTTCACAACCGTCGGAGTCGATGGAGTCAGGCGTATTTTTGCTTACCGGCAGTTTTTCCTGGAAGGCGGCTCTTCACCCTACCTCTATCTGCGTGTCGGCATCCCCGAGGAGCAGGCGCTCGCCCCCGCTAAAAAAATTTTTTTCCGCAACCTGGCGCTGGTGACGGTTTCTCTGGTAGCCGCCGTTTTGACGGCATGGCTGCTGGGGCACATCCTGATCGTCAGAAGACTGGATCGTCTGGTCGATGCCGCTATGAAGGTGGGACAGGGTGATTTTTCGACGCGCACGCGCCTGGACCGCGTCGGAGGCGAGCTGGGTCAGCTTGCGCGTTCCTTTGATGAAATGGCCCAATCCCTGGAGAAAAAGGAACTGGACCGCAGGCAGGCTATGGAAGAGCGTGAGAAACTGATTGCGGAACTTCAACAGGCCATGTCGGACGTCAAGGTGTTAAGCGGTATGCTTCCGATATGCGCCTCCTGCAAAAAAATTCGCGACGACAAAGGGTATTGGAACCGGATTGAAGCGTACATTGGAAAACACTCCAATGCCCAGTTCAGCCATGGCATTTGTCCGGAATGCGCAAGAAAACTGTATCCGGAACTTTACGAAAAGTCATAACGGCCCTCCTTAGAACGTCAGGCTCAGGGTTACGCCTCCATACAGATAGGAGCTGTCCCGGTCGGACGGGTTGGCCGTGCCCTTCAGGCCTCGCGCCCGCATTTCGTATCTGGCATCGTCCGAAAGCGGAAAGACATAGGAGGCCGTCGGTGTAATGGTCAGATTCCCGGCCACGGCAACCGGCAGGGAAACAGAAACCACGCCGTCGTGAAAATTGTTGAATTTGTCCGTCGTCGCGATGGAGTCGCTGTTGAATTTCGGATAGGTGGTTTCATCTTCGCTTTTCAGATAGCTTGCCGTTGCCGTCAGTTTCAAACCGACTCTTTCATGAAGGCTGAAGGTATGAGAGACGCCCAGCGTCGCGTACCATTGATGATAGTGGTCAATTTCCCTGTAAACGGTCAGCGTCGGAGCCAGAAGCGTGTTGAGGCCCAGTGTGACGAAGAACTCCTGCGCATCGGGCAGGTCCGCCCCGTTCGGCGTCATGCCGGCGAGTCCATAATAGATATAGCCCGCGCCCGCCTTTACGATTCCGAATTCACGCGCATAGGAAAGGATGAAATCCGTTTCCGTCCAGTTGGAGGAATGTTTCGCGACACCGGCCGAATAGGGATTCGTATCCAGATTTCCCCAGAGGGTGGCCGTAAATCCTTTGTAGTTTGCGGTCAACGAAGGTTCGATCACCACGCTGTCCCGGGTCATCTCCTGGCCTCTCCAGATATAGGCGCTCAAAACGGCGACAGTCACCTCGCCCGTGATCCGATCGACTGTCGGTGTTGTGGCCTCGGCGGCGGGTCTGGCTTCAGCGGCCGGGGCCGGCTCTTCCGCGGCAATGGCCGGCAGGGGGAAGGATGTCAGCAAAAGCGATAGTAAAATCATGATCCATGCTTTTCCGGTATCCGTTTTCATTTTTCTCCATACTCCTTTTGGTTTAATCTGATTCAAATTGCGTGCAGTCAATTTTTCTTCCCGTTATCCATAACCCGCCTCACCCGATGGCAAGGCCGCCCCGCTCGCCGGAACTGATGCGAATGCACTGGGCAAGCTCCACGACAAAAATCTTGCCGTCGCCCACCGACCCGGTATGAGCGCCGCGGGTGACGGCGTCGATGGTCGGCTCGACAAAATCTTCGTTTACCGCGATATCCAGACGGACTTTGTTGAGCAGGCCGCCCGCTTCCCTGGCGCCGCGGTAAATTTCCGTGACGCCCTTTTGCCGTCCCTGTCCCAGCACGTTGGTGACGGTCATTAAATTGACCTCCACGGCTTCCAGCTCTCTTTTGACGGCCTCCAGTTTGTGGGGCTGAATGATGGCAATGACCAGTTTCATGCTTGTTCCTCCTATTCGATGACGGTGTAAGCCGCTTCGCTTTGTTGGGTCAGGTCCAGACCGATGATTTCGTTTTTCTCTTCGACGCGCATGCCGATTGCCGCGTCCACGATCTTGAAGATGATGAAGGTCATGATCGCGGCAAAGACGACGGTCACCACCAGCATCAGGCATTGAATTCCGAACGTATGGAGGTTGCCGAAGAGCAGGCCGTCCGCGCCAGCCGGGTTAATCGCTTTTTGCGCGAAGATACCGGTCAGGAGGGTGCCGACGGTTCCTCCGACGCCGTGAACGCCGAAGGCATCCAGGGAATCGTCGTAGCCGAGTTTGCCTTTCATAACCGCAACGGCGGCATAGCAGACGAAGGCAACGATGATGCCGATCAACATGGCATTCATAGGATTGACAAATCCGCAGGCGGGCGTAATGGCGACCAGACCCGCCACCGCGCCGGTGGCCGCACCCAGAATGGTCGGGCTGCCGTTGTGCCGCCATTCAATCAATGCCCAGGCCAAACCGGCCGCGGCGGTTGCGGTATTCGTGTTGACAAAGGCAGTGGCCGCCAGGCCGTCCGCCGCAAGCGCGCTGCCGGCGTTGAAGCCGAACCAGCCGAACCATAAAAGAGCCGCGCCCAGAACGGTAAACGGCAGGTTGTGCGGACGAATGGGTTTGTGGTTGTAGCCGATTCTCTTTCCCAGCAGAAGCGCCAGGACCAGGGCCGAAATACCGGAGCTTACGTGCACGACGATGCCGCCTGCGAAGTCCAGACCTCCCAAAGACTTGAGCCAGCCCCCCGCGCCCCACACCCAATGCGCCAGCGGGTCATAGACGAAGGTTGCCCACAGGACGGTGAAGAGCAGGAACGCCGGAAACTTCACCCGCTCGGCGTACGCGCCGATGATGAGCGCCGGCGTGATGATGGCGAACATGGCCTGAAAGATCATGAAAGCCGAATGCGGAATGGTTGCGGCGTAATTGCTGTTGGGAGCGGCGCCCACGCCGGCAAGGCCCGCCCATTCCAGCGTTCCGATGATCCCGTGGAAATCCGGACCGAACGCCAGGGAATAGCCGAACAGCACCCACTGCAGGGAGATGACGCAGACAATAATGAAGCACTGCATCAAAATGGACAGAACGTTTTTGCGCCGGACGAGACCTCCATAAAAAAATGCCAGCCCCGGTATGGTCATTAAAAGAACCAGGGCGCTGGCGGTTAACACCCACGCTGTATCTCCGGAATTCATAATGGACGCCTCCTTCAAAAAATTTCTTTTCGGTTTTGCATAGCGCAAGGAGAGTGCCATATTTTCCAATCCTTTTTAGTTATTGACATCATTGAGAATTTATCTAATCAGCGCCGGTTCTGTATGCGACAATATTGTTTCATTTTACGAAATGACAAACTAAAATGTGGGCTAAATGACTTGTCTGGTAAAAAATGGAAGATTCTCCGCGACAGGTTTCAAATCATCTCCCATCCGTATGAAAACGTTGTGCTTTTAATGATGCTTTCTTGCTCCGCGGCAAAGGCCGGCAAATTTTTCCAAAGCAGGATTCAATTTTGAGATAGGCACAAAAATGTTCAGCGGATTAACCGTAAAAGAGCGGAATGGAACAAGCGTAAAAGCAATTTAAGCGCCGATGGCACAAAAATTGAAAAATCATTTACGGCAGAAAGTTGAAGCATGGCGGTGAAATGTCGGATCGCTGGACCGAAGCAAAGCCATGTTTCGCAAGTCCTTGTTAATGCTTTGCATTTTGAACAGGGGCGCCATTGGGGACGTCGGCGGACCATTTCATAGAGCCGATTTGCGCCGAACAAATTTGTTTTATTGAAAACGAAGAAGAGGAAACAGAGTTTTATGACCCCTTATGCACGAGTCAGCACCGGCATCAACGGCCTGGATAAAATTCTCAATTACCTGCAGATGGGCGACAATGTCGTCCTGCAGGTTGACAATGTTGAGGATTACAAAAAATTCGTCGCCCCCTATGTTCAGGAAGCCCTGGCCCGGAATCAGCGTCTGGTCTATATGCGTTTTGCCAACCACCCCGCCCTTCTGGAGGCGGGTCCCGGAATCAAAATCTATCAACTGAACGCCAATTCCGGATTTGAATCTTTTTCCACCGAGGTACACAACATCATTCGCGATGAAGGCCGTGATGTCTTTTACGTTTTTGACTGCCTGTCCGATCTGCTTTTGGCCTGGGCGACGGACCTGATGATCGGCAACTTCTTCGTCATCACCTGCCCCTATCTGTTTGAACTCAATACGGTCGCGTATTTCGCCATTTTGAGAAGCCGCCACTCTTTCAAAACCGTGGCCCGGATCCGCGAAACGACGCAGGTTCTGCTGGATGTTTACAGCCATGAAGGAAAAATCTGCGTCCATCCGCTCAAGGCCTGGAAACGTTACACACCGACCATGTTTCTGCCGCACATCATGGAAGAGCAGGCCTGCGTCCCGATTTTAAACAGCGCGGATGCCGCGAGCATCCTGTCCTACCTGACGGACAAGAATGCCACCAGCGGCGAGCGCAATCTCGATTACTGGGACCGAATCTTTCTGAAAGCCGGCACTCTACTGGAAGATCCCGACGCGGCCCCGGAAAAGCAGGACATGGTGGAAATCCTTTCCCGTGTGATGATCGGCAGGGAAAAAAGAATCCTCTCGCTGGTCAGGGAATACTTCGAGCTGGAAGACCTGGTGGAGATCAAGAAGCGCCTTATCGGCACGGGGTTCATCGGCGGCAAATCCGTCGGCATGCTGTTGGCCCGCAACATTTTGCGCAAGGATCCGTCTTTTGACTGGAGCGCCGTGATGGAAATCCATGATTCCTTCTATGTCGGTTCGGATATTTTCTATTCGTACATGGTGCAGAACGGCTGGTGGAAACTGCTGATGGCGCAAAAAACCGATGAAGGATATTTTGGCGTCGCGCGTGAGCTCAAACAAAAGATGCTGCACGGCGCGTTTCCCGACGAGATCAAGGAGCAGTTCCAGCTCATGCTGGAATATTTCGGCCAGGCGCCGATCATCGTCCGCTCCAGTTCGCTTCTGGAAGACGCCTTCGGCAACGCCTTTGCCGGAAAATACGAAAGCGATTTCTGCGTCAACCAGGGAACGCCGGAGGAACGCTACCGGCATTTCGAGGAAGCCGTCCGCAAAATCTTCGCCTCCACGATGAACGAGGACGCGCTCACCTACCGCCTCCAGCGCGGCATGGCCCAGCAGGACGAACAGATGGCGCTTCTGGTGCAACGCGTTTCCGGTTCGCACAGCGACCGTTATTTCTTTCCCGGTCTGGCGGGCGTCGGCCTGTCCTACAATACCTTCGTCTGGCAGAAAGGGATGGACCCGAAAGCCGGCATGCTCCGGATCGTGTTCGGTCTCGGCACGCGCGCCGTCAATCGCGTGGAAAATGATTATCCACGGATCGTCGCCCTGGACGCGCCCACCGTCAAACCCTACACGAAACCCGAAGATATCAAGCGGTTTTCCCAGCACGAAGCGGATGTCCTGAATCTGCGCGACAATGAATTTCAAACCCTCCAGACCGCCGAACTGCTCCGTGAGGATCTGGTGGCGCATCTGAATTTGATCGTGGAGGAAGATAAGGAAGCGGCCGATTATCTGCGCTCCGTGGGACGGGACGCGAAGCAGGCCTGGATCATCACGTTTGAGGAACTGCTGTCCGCGACGCCCTTTGTGAAAACCATGTCCAAAATGCTCAAGACGCTGGAGCAGGTTTACCGTTATCCGGTGGACATTGAGTTTACCGTCAACTTTACCGCCTCGGGCGATCCCCGGATCAACCTGCTGCAGTGCCGTCCTTTCCAAACCAAAGGCCATTACAGCCGGGTGGAGCTGCCGGAAAAAATCAGCCGCTCCAGAATGCTGATCCGGCAGGACGCCAACTTTATGGGCGGCAGCGTTTACCAGGCGATCTCCCGCGTGATCTACATTGATCCCAGGGCCTATTCCGGGCTGCCGCTTACGGAAAAGCATGAGATTGCCAGGCTCACCGGCAAGCTCAACCGGCGGATTGGAAAGCGCGAGGCCATGCCGACGGTTCTGCTGGGGCCGGGGCGATGGGGAACGACCACGCCGGCGATGGGTGTTCCGGTTACGTTTTCGGAAATCAACAACATGACCGCCATCGGCGAGATCGCCTACCAGGACGGCGCCCTGATCCCCGATTTGTCCTTCGGAACGCACTTTTTCCAGGACATGGTGGAAATGGACATCTTTTACATGGCCATTTATCCCGAAAAGGAAGGCGTGGTCTTCAACGTGCAGTGGATCAAAAAACAGCCCAATATTCTGGCGGACCTGATGCCGGACGATGCGCGGTTTGCCGGCGTTGTCCGCGTCTGTGACGTCCGGGCGAAGGACGTGCGCCTGATGTCGGACATCGTCACCCAGAAGATGATCTGTTTTCTGGGGGAAGCCGGTCGTCCGTAAAAATCCCTGCCGGTCGGGAGAGGATGGCAAATAAGGCGTTTCCGGACGCTTGCGCAAACTCCGCCTTTGGAGTAAAGAGGAGCATCTCTTGCAAAAGGATGGCAAAGCCATGAAAAAGATGCAGCCTACGCTTGCGGCGGAAAGACATTACGTAATCGAAAAGGAAAAGTTCGTTCCCGTCTCGCAGTATTTCGGCGAGGACACCTTCAGCCACGCGGTCATTAAAGAGAAGCTTCCCAAAGACGTTTTTAAAAAATTGATGCAGGCGATCAATGAAAGCAAAGCGCTGGACGAAGAGACCGCCAATGTCGTTGCCCATGCCATGAAGGAATGGGCGCTGGAAAAGGGCGCGACCCACTTTGCGCACTGGTTTCAGCCCATGACGGGCACCACCGCCGAAAAGCACGACGCCTTTGCCGATCCCTGCGGCCCCGGCGCCGTGATCGAGCGGTTTTCCGGCAAGCAGCTGGTGCAGGGGGAGCCGGACGCCTCTTCTTTCCCCTCCGGCGGCATCCGGGCGACCTTTGAGGCGCGCGGCTACACGGCCTGGGACATGTCTTCGCCCGCCTTCATCAAGCGCAACGGGATTTCCACGACCCTTTGCATTCCGACCGCCTTCATTTCCTACACGGGCCAGGTGCTGGACAAGAAAACGCCGCTTCTGCGGTCGCTGCGCGCCTTGAACCAAAGCGCGGTGGGGATGCTGAAACTGCTGGGGGCAAAAAGCGTGAAAAAAGTCCAGGTCAACCTCGGAATCGAGCAGGAGTATTTTCTGATCGACATGGATTACTACTATAAGCGTCAGGACCTGGTGCTGGGCGGCCGGACCGTGGTCGGCGCGCCGCCGGCCAAAGGTCAGGAGCTGGAAGACCAGTATTTCGGCAGCATTCGGGAGAGGATTTCGTCCTTCATGCACGACGTGGAGGAAGAGCTTTACAAGCTGGGCATTCCGGCCAAGACCAGGCACAACGAGGTCGCGCCCAGCCAGTACGAAATCGCGCCGGTGTTCGAAGAAGCCAATCTGGCCGTTGACCACAACCAGATGATCATGGAGACGCTGAAGGATGTCGCCAAGAAGCATCGTCTGGCAGCCTTGCTGCATGAAAAACCCTTTGCCAAAATCAACGGATCCGGCAAGCATATGAACTGGTCTCTTTCCGACGACAACGGCAACCAGCTGCTCAATCCCGGCAAAACGCCGCAGGACAACATCCATTTTCTCGTATTTTTGATTGCGACGATCCGCGCCGTTTACAGGCATGCGGATTTTCTGCGCGCCACGGTCGCGTCCTACGGCAATGATCATCGCCTGGGCGCCAATGAAGCGCCGCCCGCCATCCTCTCCGTGTTTTTGGGCGAACAGTTGACGCAAATTCTGGACAATATCGAAAAAGGCACCGTGCATAAGGCGACGAACGCGGAAATCATCGATCTGGGCATTTCCTCGCTGTCTCTGGTCAGCAAAGATTACACGGACCGCAACCGGACGTCGCCCTTTGCCTTTACCGGCAACAAGTTTGAATTCCGCGCGGTGGGCTCGTCTCAGTCCGTTGCCTGCCCCGCTTATGCCCTCAACACGATTGTGGCGGAAAGCCTGGACGACCTGGCGGAAAAGATCAAGGCCAGGGGATCGAAGAACATCAATCAGGCGGTCTTTGATGTTTTGAAAAGCGAAATCGCGCAGGTGAGGCCGATTCTGTTCAACGGGGACAATTATTCAAAAGAATGGGCGTCGGAAGCGAAGAAGCGGGGTCTGCCGAATGAAAAAACGACGCCCGGCGCGTTAAAAGCCCTGGTGACCGACCGGGCGCTTCGCCTTTTTGAAAAATATCAGGTGCTTTCCAATGAGGAGCTGAAGGCCCGCTACCTGATCCACATCGAGCGCTACCTGAAGGATCTGGAAATCGAAGTCAACTGCCTCACCAACCTCTGTCTGACGCAGGTGATCCCGGCGGCCGTCGCCTATCAGCAAAAGCTGGCGCGGGCGATTCTTGATGCCAAAGAGGCCCTCGGGTCCGCCGCGGTGATCTCCTCCCAGGCGGAGCTGTTAAAGAAAATTCTTGATTACAGCAATGATGTTTATACGGCCTGTAAGGAGATCGCCGCCGGAATGCAGGCTGCCAAAGCTCTGGACAGCGAGCAGAAAAAGGCGGAGATGCTCTGCGCCAGGGTCAAACCGAAAATGGACGAACTGCGAGAATATGTGGACGCGCTGGAAAATCTGGTGGATGACGAACTCTGGCCGCTGCCGAAGTTCTGGGAAATGTTGTTTATCTGTTAAGAAGACAGGAACCCCTCATGATTCTGATTATTGATTTCGGCTCGCAGTACAATCAGCTCATCGCGCGGCGGGTGCGGGAACAGCAGGTGTACTGCCGGATTGAGCCGCCCGATTTTCCGCTTTCCGCCATCCGGGCGATGGCGCCGGAAGGCATCATTCTGTCCGGCGGTCCGGCCAGCATTTACGCCAAAGGCGCCCCGCGCGCGGACCGCGGCATCTTTGATCTGGGAATTCCGGTGCTGGGAATCTGCTACGGTTTGCAGTTCATGGTGGATGCGCTGGGCGGTCGGGTGGTCGGATCGGCCAAACGCGAATACGGCTTCGCCGAACTTTTCATCAAAAAGCAAAAAGGCCTCTTTGCCGGCGTGGAGAAGAAAACGCCCTGCTGGATGAGCCACGGCGATTCCATCGGCGAGCTGCCGCGGGGATTTTCCGTTACGGCTTCCACAGCCAATACGAAGGTTGCGGCGGCCGAGGACGCCCGGCGGCGCTTTTACGGCCTGCAATTCCATCCCGAGGTGGTTCACACCCGCGAAGGCGGCAAAATGCTGGCCAATTTTCTGTTCGGGCTCTGCCGCTGCGCCAGGGCATGGTCGATGAAATCTTTCGTCTCGCGGGCCGTGGAAGACATCCGCATGCAGGTGGGACAGGAAAAGGTCATCCTCGGGCTTTCCGGCGGCGTGGATTCGTCGGTCGCGGCCGTGCTGCTCCACCGGGCGATCGGCCGTCAGCTGACCTGTGTTTTTGTCGATAACGGCGTCCTGCGGGAGGGCGAGGCAAAACGCGTCATCGACATGTTCAAAAAACACCTGCACATCAACCTGCGGTTTGTCCGGGCGGGAAAAATATTTCTCCGGAGGCTCAAAGGAGTGACCCAACCCGAACGCAAGCGCAAGATCATCGGCCGGACGTTTATTGAAGTGTTCGACGCGGAGGCGCGAAAAATCAAAGGCGTGAAGTTTCTGGCGCAGGGAACGCTGTACCCCGATCTGATCGAATCGCGTTCGGCTTTCGGCGGCCCCAGCGCGGTGATCAAGTCCCATCACAATGTCGGCGGTCTGCCCAAAACCATGAAGTTGAAGCTGGTGGAGCCGCTCCGGCACCTGTTCAAGGACGAAGTGCGGCTCCTGGGAAAAGAGTTGGGTCTGGCGGACGACGTGGTCTGGCGGCAGCCTTTTCCCGGCCCGGGTCTGGCCATTCGCATCATCGGGGAAGTGACCGCTCCGCGCCTGTCCGTGCTGAAGCGGGCGGATTCGATTCTGCTTGAGGAAATCCGCGGCGCGAATCTCTACGGCAAATTGTGGCAGTCGTTTACGATTTTGCTTCCGCTCAAAAGCGTGGGCATCATGGGCGATCAGCGCACGTATGAAAACATTGTGGCGATCCGGGCCGTCACCAGCGATGACGCCATGACCGCCGACTGGGCGAGGCTGCCGCACGACCTGCTCGCGCGCGTCTCCAACCGCATCATCAACGAGGTGCGCGGGATCAACCGCGTGGTGTACGACATCAGCTCCAAGCCTCCCGGCACCATTGAGTGGGAATAAGCGAAAAATCGCATGGAAGATCGATGCCCTGCTTGGGAAATGGAATCTTCTTGACACACCATGCGCCGCTTCCTATACTCAACCGCACGAAAAGAAAGTTCTTGCCAAAAAAATGTATTACGGGGCGCCATCCGGCATGGTCTTGAGCATTTTACGTTTAGCCGTCCGATGACACGGGAGGGATAAGGCATGGATGAAAAAATATCCAGACGTAATCTGATTAAAAAGTCCATTCGTGTCGGGCTTGCCGCCGGCGGTCTTGCCGTGGTCGGCGCCGCCGGTTACAAACTCTTCAGCGGTAAATCCATCGATGATCTTTACGGGCCATATCCCGACAACGCCAAGCTCAAGCCACTGAAGCTCTCCAATCCTTCCGCCCCGAAACCGAATGTCATCATTGTTTACTGCGACGATTTGGGCTATGGCGACCTCGGCTGCTACGGCAACAGGGTGATACGCACCCCCAACATCGACGGGCTTGCCCGCGACGGGATGAGGTTTACCGACTATTACTCATGCAATGCCGTGTGCGCGCCATCGCGGGCAGGACTCCTGACCGGCCGCTATCCGTTTAGAACAGGCATCATCGGCAATCCTTATCCGGCGGAGAATCCGCTTTTGCGCAAGATCGAAAGGGAAATCGCCTATCAATTTACACCGATGGGATCTTTTGATCAGCATGAGGACTATGTCGCCGCAGGGATTTCCAGCAAGGAAACTACCATCGCAGAAGCCCTGAAAATTGCCGGTTACAACACCGCCATGGTGGGGAAATGGCACCTGGGCGACTACAGCCGTGAGCCCCAATTCAATCCGCTCAAGCATGGCTTTGACCAGTACCTTGGCGTCCCGCACAGCAACGACATGCAGCCGTGTCCGCTCTTTCGCAATGAAACACAGCTGGAAGCGGACATCGGAACCAACCAGGCCAGGCTGACCGGCATGTACACCAGGGAAGCGTTGGCCTTCATTGAAAAGTCAAAGGGCAACCCGTTTTTCCTCTATTTTGCCCATACTTTTCCGCACCAGCCACTGTACGCGTCAGAGCGGTTTGCCGGAAAATCAAAAGCCGGAAAATTCGGCGACGCCGTCGAAGAAATCGACTGGAGCGTCGGCGAAATCACCAAAAAATTGCGGGAGCTGAATATTGAACAAAACACGATCATCTTCTTTGCCAGCGATAACGGCCCCTGGTATGAAGGAAGTCCAGGTGTGCACAGAGGCCGCAAGGGACAGAGCTACGAAGGCGGGTTCAGGGTGCCCTTCATTGTGAAATGGCCGGAACATATCCGGCCGGGTCAGGTGTCTTCTGAACTGGCCGTCAACCTGGACATTTTTCCAACTCTCCTGACACTGGCGGGAATCGAACATCCGTCCGACCGGGTTATCGACGGGAAGAGCATCGAAGGCCTTCTTTCCGGACGGGATTCCGTCTCGCCGCACGACATTGTTTATTTCTACCATTATGACCAGTTGGAAGGTGTACGCTTCGGAAAATGGAAATACCTGAGAAGATTAAACCGGTACGTCTGGCCGGTGCCCCTCGATGCGGAATATATTACCAGCAGGATGGGGAAAAAGGCACTGGGGGACAGATGGCCGCTTCTTTACGATCTTTCCCTGGACCCGGGCGAAAACTACAATGTCATCGCCACTTATCCCGATGTCGCCGGAAAACTGGAAGGCATGCTCGCTCAATGGGAAAAGACGGCTGAAAAAAACCCGCGGGGATTCCTGGAGTAGCGGGAAACGGAAACATGGACATCATTTGTTCATGAAAAACGCACGGCTCTCCAATCGAAATTTTTGCTGCTGAAGCCGACTCCCAGCCTGTGCAAGCGACCCTGAAGGGG
>ENA-UPXM01005180-UPXM01005180.1-activated-sludge-metagenome-genome-assembly--contig:-NODE-5180-length-12810-cov-8.068679_pt1 | contig 12810 bp, 12 predicted proteins | sample MGYA00238178_ERZ772708 | MGnify/ENA primary metagenome ERZ772708 (study PRJEB29002, sample SAMN05720212) | activated sludge metagenome | isolation source: anaerobic digester from wastewater... | reverse complement strand
GATCAAAAAAATCAGGGAAAATCCGAAGAAAAAAGTGCAATTGTAAAAAACAGTACTGAAGAAAAAATACAACCTGAATTAAAAGTTGAAGAGGAGGAATCTGAAGAAAGACCGGTGTTAAATGTTTCATTTTTAACTCAAAAAGTTTCATCAATCGCGCCTGTAAAACTGGAAAATGAGGGAGAAGAAATTCAAAAAACAGAACCAATAATCCAAGACAGCAATATCCCTACCTTCATCAATACTTGGCAAACTTGGTTAAAAATTGAGCGAAAAGAAGAAATAACAGAGGAAAATCCTATTATTTCCAAAGAAGAAATTAAAAACACGGTTATTGAAAAATTCATCGAAAAAGAGCCGAAAATTTCTAAACTCAAAGATGAATCTGATTTTGTAGTGAAAGAAAAAGGATCAAATATTTCGCACTTGATGACAGAAACTTTAGCCAATCTTTATGTAGAACAGAAACTCTACGCGAAGGCTATTAAAGCTTATGAAACATTAGCAGAAAAACATCCGCATAAAGAACAAATATTCAAAGATAAAATCAACGAAATAAAGGAACTGCGAAAAAACCCGTAAACCTGATCGGATTCTATTTACTCTAAATGTTTTCGGTCAATAGCTTCCACCGAAATCGTTTTTGTATTTTTATCAGCATTAAAATTCCGGAATTTTCGCAAAAGTTTTCGTCCAAAAACAAATACAGCGATAAGTAAAAGAACCGCTACAACAAAGGCAATTACGGGTGCTGCAAGTGCTAAGAATGACATCAATCCAGCTCCTGCGGTTTCTGTAGTTGCGACGACTGAATTTCCAAATCCACCTGTAGTAGCTGTAGAAGCAGCGCGGGTTCCGGCAAACCCAGAACTGATTGCAGCAGCAGTTCCTCCTCCCGCAATTAATGCTAAAGCCCACTGAGGAAAAGTACCAAGTTCTGTAAATTGACTCGCAAACATCACCGAACCTGCAACGGTTGCCAAAGGAATCGAAATGGTATCTAAAAGATGATCAACAAAAGGAATGTAATACGCCAAAATTTCAACAATCATGGCGATTCCCGTTGCAATAAGTGTTGGTAAACCAGACAGCCATTGAAAATTTTCATTTTGTGGAATCCATCCCATGTAAGATGCCAAACTTACGGCAAACATGGGTAAAAAAATTCTAAAACCTGTTGCAGCAGCCAATCCTATACCGATAAAAGCACTGATCAAGTAAGGCAAAAAAGGAACGTTGTCTAACATTTGAGATAAGTTTTAAGTTCTTTGAATTCCAAATTTACAAAAACGGAATAGGATTTTGCCATTTTATTTTATTGATTCACAAAGCTTTAAAAAATTTTTCTCCACGACACTAAAATGGGCGGGTTTTTCTGTAGAAACCCAGAAAAGCATCGACAATGAATTGGCTCCAAATTTTTCTACAAAAAGATCCTTATTGAGCCGATAACATTCCCGCAAGAGTCTTTTAATTCTATTGCGGTGAACTGCTTTTTTAAAATGTCTTTTAGAAACCGAAACCCCCACTTTCTGTTGCAAAAAAGAGAAATCATCATGAGGTTTTTTATCTAAATTAAGAGTGATAATCCTCAAATTGTCACAAGTTTTCCATTTGCCTTTTTCAAAAAGCAAACCGATTTCTTTTTTATGTTTCAATTTCTCCTCCTTCGGAAGTTTGAAATCACTCATCTTTTTCGATTAAAAAATTAATAACTTCTGCAGCCGCGTACAGCCCAAAAATAGCAGGAATATAACTTATCGTCCCGTAATAAGATCTCTTATAATTTGCTCCATCAGTCATTTCTAAACTTTCTTCTTTTTGAATTTCGTTCGAAAAAACACAACGAATTCCTTTGTCAATTTTCTCTTTTTTAAGTCGTTTTCGAACTTGTTTTGCGAGGAAACAATTGTAGGTTTTACTGATATCGCGCACCATCACTTTTGCCGGATTTATTTTTCCTCCTGCTCCCATGCAGCTTACAACTTTTATTTTTCTTCTCTTTGCCATTAGCAACAATGTTACCTTTGGCGTCACACTGTCGATACAGTCTAAAATATAATTAAATTTCTGAGAATCAATAACTTCTTCCATCTTTTCTGGGCTAAGAAATTCGTTGATTTTAACTAATTCTAATTTAGGATTGATATCTAAAAGTCGATCTGCCACAACTTCTACTTTCGACTTTCCGATCGTGGAATGAAGCGCAGGAAGTTGTCGATTAATATTGGTAATATCTACAGTGTCGCCATCAACAATCGTCATTTTACCTACCCCAGATCTTGCCAAAAACTCTGCTGCGAAAGATCCAACACCACCCAAACCAACAATGAGCAGATTCGCATTCTGAAGTTTTTCAATGCCGTTTTCCTTAATGAGAAGCTCTGTTCTTTCAAGCCAATTTTTCTGCATTTAATATTGAAATTTGTATATTTTGAAGATTCTGTTTTACTATTTTCAGCAAATCCTCCGGTTCAATGTTTTTTAGTGAAGCCACTTTTTGGTACAATTCAACAATTTGAAAGTCGGCGGAATCAGTCTCCAAAAACAATCGATCCAGTGGAAATTCTTTTAAAAATTCCTGCAAATTTACATTATACAAAACTGATTTTCCAAAACTTAAATAGAAATCGTCTTTTAGTAAATCATCACCAATGGTTTTTCTTTTATTAAAACCGTGCACAATCATCGGAACTTTAGACAATTTCCGAAAATGAATTAAGCGTGAAAACCTTCGTACGCAATGAATAATTAAAGGTTTTTTTATTTCGTTCGCAAGGTAAACCTGCCTTTCAAAAACCACTTCCTGGAGTTTTTCTTCAACATCAACCAAACCATCCAATCCGCATTCTCCAATTGCAACACAATTACTTAGCTTAGAAATTTCCTTTAACCAAAGAAATTCATCTTCCACACCAATAGTAATGGATTGGGGATGAATTCCTGCAGAAAAAATACTTTCTGGCAATTCATCATTAAATTTTAAATTAAAAATACCACATTCCTTCTCGAAATTGTGGTGGTGAAAATCAAAAAAATTCATTCTCAAAAATACCTAAAAATGTAACCATTTGATAAAATAGGAACTTAAATTTTGTTAAAAATTTTGTTAACTTTACTCGAAATAAAACACGATGAAGAAGAAATTTTCAGAAAAACAGATTCATATTTTGGATGTGGCTGAGAAATTAATTGCAAAAAAAGGATTTGAAGGAACATCAATCCGTGACATTTCTACCGAGGCCAAAATTAATGTGGCCATGATTTCCTACTACTTTGGCTCCAAGGAAAAAATGATGTCGTATCTCTACCGATACCGCGTTCAGAAAACCAGAGAAAGTTTTGCGGAATTCGCCGAAATCATCAAAGAAGGAAAACCAGAAATGCAGATGAAGGAATTGGTAAAATATGTAGTGAATCAGTTATTTAAATACAATTATTTTCACGGTTTCGTAACACAGGAACTTCGCCATACCGAACATTTAAAAGACGATTTACTAGAATTCTATACGACTTTCACCAATAAAATAGATGATGTTATTAAAAAAGGAGTTGCCACTGGAGTTTTCACCAATGCTCCGAAACCAGAAGATGTACTGACCTTGATCGTAGGATCTTCCCTTTTTGTCATCCGAAACAAAAATTTTTACGAATTATACGTTTCGGGTAAGGAAGAAAATTATTTGCTGGAAGCAGAAAAGAAAATCCAAGCAAATCTTTTGATCACCGTTTTTTCCGTAATTGGTTATCAAGCCTACTAAAAAAGCTGCTTTTTTTGAAATCATCAATATTTACCGTTAAAATATTAGTTAAATAATCATAAAAGAAAATCTATTGATAAAAAAATGATATTTTTGCAAACTTAACCGCAGAAATCATTTAAAATTATTTTCTGCTATAATAGATTTATGAAAAAACATTTGATAGTACTTCTTGCCTTTTTCGCAATGACTGCTTGTAACAGACAGCAAGGTTTAGCGATGAAAAGCGCAGATAAAGATTTTATCCTGAAAGTTGCCAACGAAAAATTCGAAAAGAAAAAATGGACCGATGCATTAGCTCTTTACGAAAGATTATCTAATTTGGTTGCAGGAACCGATGATGCACCCAATGTAGTGTACAATTCGGCATACGCAAACTATTACGATAAAAACTATAAATTGGCAGGACATCAGTTCAAAAATTTCGCTGTTACTTTCCCGCAGGATAAAAGAGCAGAAGATGCTTCGTACATGTCTGCACTATGTTTTTATGAAGGTTCAATGGATTATAATCTCGATCAAACCAATACGGATTTGGCGATCAACGAACTTCAGAATTTCCTTAACGCGTACCCAAATTCGGAAAAATCTAAAAACATCAATGAACTCATCGATGAACTGACTTATAAATTAGAATTCAAAGCGTACGAAAACGCAAAACAATACTACAAAATTGCAGATTATAAAGCTGCAAATGTCGCGTTCGACAATGTTTTAAATGATTTTCCAAGCACCAAACTGCGTTCAAAAATCTATGACTACATTTTGAAATCTAGATATGAGCTTGCTTTGAACTCCGTTTACGATTTAAAAAAAGATCGTATTGAAAATGCATTATCCTTTGCAAAACAAGCTGAACGCGAAATGCCAAACACCGATATTGCAAAAACAGCATCGGATTTAAAAACAAAATTGCTGAAAGCAAAAGAAGATTTCTTGGTTTTAGAGAAAAAAGTTGACGAACGTAAAAAAGAGCTTTTTGATAAACAAAAAACTGAAGAAGCGCGAATCAATGCAGAGAAAGATCTGAAAAACGCAGAAAAAAATAGCGAGCAGATCAAACGAGATAGTGCAGCTCAAGCAACACCATCTCCTGCTGCGACTTTCAAAATCCAAAAATAACCCGTATATTTGCAAACTTATTAAATAATAATTACCTGAAAATGAGCGTAAAAGATTCTAAAGCCGAATTAAGTACAATAACTTACGACAAAGATAAAATCGAAGAAAAAGTGGGCTCTATCTATGAAGCCATCGTAATTATGGGGAAAAGAGCGGAGCAGATTAATGCAGAAATTCGCACCGAACTCCACAGTAAATTAGATGAATTTGCTGTGCATAATTCAACCCTAGAAGAAGTTTTCGAAAACAGAGAACAAATAGAAATCTCCAAACATTACGAAAAACTTCCGAAACCTACTTCCATCGCAATCAGAGAATGGTTAGATGGTGATATCTATTTTAGAAACACAGACGAAAGAAACTAAAATTTTGGTTTTTTCGAAACACGATAAAAGTCACAAAAGATTTATGCTTTTGTGACTTTTGTTTTCTCTGAACTCAAAATTGGTCGCATTAAGTCTTCTATTCTATTTCTAAAAAATTAAGTAAATTCGTTTCTCCATAAAGGGTATTAAAATGAACATTCAAGGAAAAAAAATTCTCATCTGCATTTCTGGCGGAATTGCCGCTTACAAAATCAATTACCTGATCCGGAATTTGATTAAAAAGGGAGCGGAAGTTCAAATTTTAATGACGCCTTCAGCTGAACATTTTGTGTCAAAACTGACGCTTTCTACCCTTTCAAAAAAACCAGTTTTTTCTGAATTTTATTCTGAAAATGGAACCTGGAATAATCATGTTGAATTTGCACTTTGGGCAGATTTAATCGTAGTTGCTCCTTGTACTGCAAATACTTTGTCTAAAATGGTTCATGGGATTTGCGACAATTTAGTCATCGCCACTTATCTATCGGCAAAATGCCCAATTTTTATTGTCCCTGCGATGGATTTGGATATGTATCAACATCCTTCTACCCGACAAAATTTAGAAATGGCTGAAGATTTCGGGCATTTTATCATTCCCGCAGAAGACGGCGAATTAGCAAGCGGATTATCCGGACAAGGTCGAATGGCAGAACCTGAAACGATCGCCGAAAAAATAGAAGCATTTTTTAATGCAGCATCCCAACCAAAAAGTTGGACCAGAAAAACAGTTTTAATTACGGCCGGACCAACTTATGAAGCGCTCGATCCTGTAAGATTTATCGGAAATCATTCCTCCGGAAAAATGGGTTTTTCCTTAGCAGAAGCTGCCGCAAATCGTGGAGCAAAAGTAATTTTGATTTCTGGGCCAAGTTCGCAAACAACGAATCACCAAAACATCGAAATCCATCATGTGATTTCTGCTAAAGAAATGTTCGCAGAAGTTTTCAAATATTACGAAAATTGTGATATCGCGATTGCAAGTGCAGCAGTTGCAGATTATGCTCCGAAAGAAGTTGCCCTGGAAAAAATCAAAAAAAATGACGATTCCTTAACAATCGAATTGGTTAAAAATCCAGATATTCTCAAAACAATGGGCGAAAGAAAAAACCATCAATTTCTTGTAGGTTTTGCACTCGAAACTCAACATGAAGAAGAAAACGCAAAAACAAAACTGGAGAAGAAAAACCTGGATATGATTGTTCTCAATTCCTTGCGCGACACAGGAGCTGGCTTCAAAAGCGATACCAACAAAATTAAAATTATTACAAAAACCGAAGTAAAAGAATTTAATTTAAAATCTAAAAATGAGGTTGCTGAAGATATTTTAAACTTCGCTGAAGAACAGATTCTAAAATAATATCGCTAAATTTCCGTTTTCAAATTTTACATGGAACATGAAGAAACTTTTTACAATATTCCTCCTTATTTTTACTTTTCAACTAAGCTTCTCTCAAGAGCTTTTGGCAAATGTTCAAATCAACGCGCAGCAACTCGGTGGAAGCAATACGCAGGTTTATAAAACGCTAGAAAAAAACCTACGGGATTTCATCAACAATACAAGTTGGACCGGAAAAAAACTACAGAATTTAGAAAAAATCAAGTGCAATTTTTCGATTATTATCACTGAAAAAACTGGGAACAGCAGCTTTAAATCAAGCATTGTTGTACAGGCAGTTCGACCGGTTTTCAACACGGCCTATGAAACGCCACTTTTAAACCTAAACGACAACAAATTTTCATTCGATTACACAGAAAATGAAAATCTCGTTTTCAATGAAAGACAATTTTCTGGTAAGAATTTAATTGATGTCATTAGTTTTTATGTTTATACCATTTTGGGTTACGACGGCGACAGCTTCAAAGTAAAAGGAGGACAACCGTGGTTTGAAAAAGCACAGAAAATTTTAAACAATTCTCAAAATCAAAATTTCGAAGGATGGTCTTTAATCGAAGGACCTAAAACAAGAGCCGCTTTAGTCGATAACATTTTGAAACCGGAACAAAACACGCTCCGAAGCCTCTATTACACCTATCATCGTGCAGGTTTAGACAATCTCGGAAAAGCTGATCAGTCAGCAGGAAAAAAAATTATTGCAGATGCCGTTTTACAACTGAAAGAGTACGAAAATAATTTTCAGATGAATTATCCTGTGAATGTATTTATCGATACCAAAAAACAGGAAATTTTCGACATTTTCAACACCGGCAACAATGCCAATGTCAACATGGCTGATTTGAAATCCTTGCTGATCATTTTATCTCCAAAGGATATCGATGGCAAATGGAATAAGTGGAAATAGATTGATTTCTGTTTAAAAATCTTAAATTTACAGTCCGGAATTCAATTCGCAATTTCGTAACTGATTTTTTCAAAATATGCTTTCAAGAATTTTTATTCAAAATTTTGCGCTCATTGATTCCCTCGAAATTACTTTGAACAAAGGTTTACAGGTAATTACGGGAGAAACCGGTGCGGGAAAATCGATTATCCTCGGAGCGCTGCGTTTAATTTTGGGTGAAAGAGCCGATGTAAAATCCATTCAAAGTTCTGAAACTAAAAGTGTCGTTGAAGCCGAATTTATAGTGAATGATCATTTTAAAAGTTTCTTTGAGGAAAATGATTTGGATTTCGACATCAATACCGTTATTCGCAGAGAAATTTTGCCAACAGGAAAATCCCGTGCATTTATAAATGATGTTCCTGTAACTTTGGAAACCCTCAAAATTCTTTCTTCAAAATTAATTGATATTCATTCCCAATTTGAAACTTCTAATCTTTTTGATGAGGAATATCAATTCAAAATGATTGATGGACTTTCTAAAAATAAAACACTCATTTTTAATTATCAGGAAGATTTTTTCGTCTATAAAAAATTGGTAAAAGAACTTGCGGATTATAAAATTCAACTTTCTGAAGGGAATAAAGAAAATGATTACAAAAATTTTTTACTGGAAGAATTAACCGAATTAAACTTGGATGAATTTGATTTAGAAGACATTCAAAATCAATTGAGCAGACAGGAAAATGCAGAAACCATTGTAGAAAATCTTTCATTGATCTTCACAAAAATGGATCAGGAAGAAATTGGTGTTTTAGATTCTCTGCTGGATATTAAAAATAAACTCGCCAAAGTTGCCGCTTTGTCCCATCAATACTCAAAACTTAACCAAAGATTTGAAGAAAATTTCGTCGAATTAAAAGATCTTGTTTTCGATCTGCAAAATGAAGCCGAAAACATGGAAACCAATCCAGAAACGCTTGTGGATTTAACGGCGCAACTTAATAAAATGAATGCTTTATTTCTGAAGCATAAAGTGAATTCTGTGGCGGAATTAATTGAAATTCGGGATCAGCTAGAGCGTGAACAAACAGGTTTTGCAGATTTGGAAAATGTGATTTCGAAACTGGAGAAAAAAATTGAAACCGCTGCTGAAAAATTAGAAAAAACCGCGGGAATTCTCTCTGAAAACAGAAAAAAATCAATTCCAAATTTCGTTAAAAAAACAGAACAATTGCTTCATCAGTTAGGACTAGAAAAAGCTAAAATTGAAATCCAGTTAACTCCTCTAGAAAATCTCTCGGCATTCGGGAAAGAACATATTCAATTATTGTTTCAGGCGAATTCTGGCTTTCCTTTGAAACCGATACAAACTGCAATTTCTGGTGGAGAACGCTCCAGAGTAATGCTTTCGATTAAAAAACTGATGGCAGAAAATTCAGAACTTCCGACTTTAATTTTAGATGAAATTGATACTGGAGTTTCCGGAAAAGTCGCCGAAGAAATCGGAAATGTGATGAAGGAAATGTCGGAAAACATGCAACTCATCGTCATCACGCATCTTGCGCAAGTTGCTGCAAAAGGAAATAACAATTACAAGGTGCTGAAAAGAGAAATTTCTGGCAAAACGCAATCCACGATTATTCCCTTGGATCAGGGAGAAAAACTGCAGGAAATCGCACAATTGCTTTCTGGAAGCAAAATCACGGAGGCTGCAATTTCTCAGGCAAAAGAGTTGATGAAATAGAAGCTTATACTAAATTGATTTTCAGCAATTTATTTGGAAAAAAAACTTTAAAAATATTAAAGCATTGATCATCGGAATTAGTTTGGAATGATCAATTTCTTCATTTTTATATCAAAAAAAAACTCTGGGAAATTCCCAAAGTTTTTTACACTGAACAAAAGTCTTTCCTCTTTTATCTATCCTCTTTTCGTCTGTTCTAAACCATATCTTCCGGTTTCACCCACTCATCAAATTGTTCAGCGGTTAAAAGTCCGAGATTTACCGCTTCTTCTTTCAAAGTCGTTCCGTTTTTATGGGCAGTTTTTGCAATTTTTGCGGCATTTTCATAGCCGATATGTGTATTCAAAGCCGTAACCAACATTAATGATTTCTCAACCAATTCTTTAATTCGAGGTTCATTGGGTTCAATTCCAATTGCACAATGATCATTAAAAGAAATACACGCATCACCCAAAAGTTGCGCAGATTTCAAAAAATTATAAGCCATTACTGGTTTAAAAACATTGAGTTCAAAATTTCCCTGCGTTCCTGCAAAAGAAATCGTGGTGTCATTTCCTAAAACTTGCGCGCATACCATCGTCATTGCTTCATTTTGGGTCGGATTTACTTTTCCCGGCATGATGGAAGAACCTGGTTCATTTTCCGGAATATGAATTTCCCCAATTCCAGAACGTGGTCCGGAAGCTAAGAAACGAATGTCCTGCGCAATTTTATAAAGCGAAACCGCCAATTGTTTCAGCGCACCGTGAGTTTCTACAATTGCGTCGTGTGCTGCTAAAGCTTCAAATTTATTGGGTGCCGTTTCGAACGGAAGTCCCGTAAATTCAGAAATATATTTTGCCACCAAAACATCGTACCCTTTCGGCGTATTCAAACCCGTTCCAACAGCAGTTCCGCCCAATGCAATTTCCTGCAAATGATCCAAAGTATTGCTTATCGCTTTCATCGCGTAATCCAATTGCGCCACATAACCAGAAAATTCCTGACCCAAAGTAAGCGGCGTTGCATCCATTAAATGCGTTCTTCCAATTTTTACCACAGATTTAAAACTTTCTGCCTTTTCGTGCAAAGTATTTCTCAATTTTTCCACGGAAGGCAAAGTATGTTCTACCACTTTTTTATACGCCGCAATATGCATCGCAGTTGGGAAAGTATCATTCGAACTTTGCGATTTGTTCACATCATCATTCGGATGAATTTCCGATTTTTCGCCCAAAATTCCGCCATTATTTACGTGCGCTTTATTGGAAATCACTTCATTCACATTCATATTCGACTGCGTTCCAGAACCGGTTTGCCAAATCACCAACGGAAATTGATCATTCAGCTTACCTTCTAAAATTTCATCACAAACCTTTGCAATCATATCCCGTTTTTCGTTCGATAAAACTCCCAATTCCGCATTGGTAAAAGCTGCAGCTTTCTTTAAATAAGCAAAAGCTTCAATAATTTCATGCGGCATAGAACTTTCCGGACCAATTTTAAAATTATTTCGGGAACGTTCGGTTTGTGCGCCCCAAAATTTATCGGCAGGAACCTGCACATCGCCCATCGTGTCTTTTTCTGTTCTGTAATTCATTGTTTTATTTTTTAGGAGCAACAAATTTTTCGCATTGCTCGAAGATTCGTACCCGCTTTCCGCTCTATCTTTTTTGTTATTGCGAACAAAGTGAAGCAATCTGTTGAAATTTTCCGCAATCGCAATAACAAAAAAGGATGCCGCTGCAATCGGGGCTAAAAGTTCAGTTCGTTTTTCTTACCACCGAAGAATTCTATTCTTTAAAATTAATCAATTCTACCCAAATCTAAAATTCTAAACCATTATAAATTTCAATCAAAATCAATCATAAATTTAAGGAGCACGGCAAAAATTATCTATTTTTGTACTCTCAAAAATCAACCTATGGAATTTCATTATCAAGAACCTTACCCAATTCTAAAAGACGAGACCCAATATAAAAAATTGAGTTCCGAATACGTGAAAACAGAAATGTTAGGTGATCGGGAAATTTTAACCATCGATCCAAAAGCCTTGGAACTTTTAGCAGAAAATGCTTTAGCCGACGTTTCCTTCATGCTGCGTTCTTCTCATCTTCAGAAATTAAAAAACATCATCGAAGATCCGGAAGCAACTGATAATGACCGTTTTGTTGCTTATAATTTATTGCAAAATGCAGCCGTTGCCATCGAAGGAGCGCTTCCTTCTTGCCAAGATACCGGAACCGCAATTTGTGTGGCAAAAAAAGGAGAAAACGTTTACACAGGCTCAACAGATGCAGAATGGATCTCCAAAGGAATTTACAACACCTACCAAAAAAGAAATTTAAGATATTCCCAAATCGTTCCTTTAACCATGTTCGAGGAAAAAAATTCGGGCTCCAATCTTCCAGCTCAAATTGATATTTATGCGGAAACAGGAAACGAGTATAAATTTTTGTTTTTAGCAAAAGGAGGCGGTTCTGCCAACAAAACGTTCCTTTATCAAAAAACAAAATCTTTGCTGAACGAAAATTCTTTAGACACTTTCGTGCGAGAAAGAATTATGGATTTGGGAACTGCAGCTTGTCCTCCTTATCACTTGGCGATTGTGATTGGCGGAACTTCTGCCGAAGCTAATTTAGCAGCGGTGAAAAAAGCGAGCGCAGGATATTACGATCATCTTCCAACTGAAGGAAATATGGGTGGACAAGCTTTCCGGGATTTAGAATGGGAGAAACGTGTTCAGAAAATTTGCCAGGAAAGTTCCATCGGAGCGCAATTTGGCGGAAAATATTTAACCCACGATGTTCGAGTAATTCGTCTTCCGCGTCATGCAGCAAGTTGTCCGGTTGGAATGGGAGTTTCCTGTTCTGCCGATCGAAACATCAAAGGAAAAATCACCAAAGATGGAATCTTTTTAGAACAATTAGAAACCAATCCAAAACAGTTTTTACCTTTAACACCACCACATTTAGAAGAAGCTGTAACCATCGATTTGAACAAACCGATGCCAGAAATTCTAGCGGAATTATCAAAATATCCGATTAAAACGCGATTAAGCCTCAACGGAACTTTAATTGTAGCGAGAGATATCGCACACGCAAAAATCAAAGAATTGCTCGACACCGGAAAACCAATGCCGGAATATTTCAAAAACCATCCTATTTATTACGCAGGTCCAGCAAAAACGCCAACTGGAATGGCTTCCGGAAGTTTCGGACCCACTACTGCAGGAAGAATGGATGTTTATGTGGACGAATTTCAATCACATGGCGGAAGTATGATTATGCTCGCCAAAGGAAATAGAAGCAAAGACGTAACAAACGCTTGTCACAAATATGGTGGGTTTTACTTAGGATCAATTGGTGGACCTGCTGCAATTTTAGCGAAAGAAAACATCACTTCTGTTGAAGTAGTTGATTTCGAAGAACTTGGCATGGAAGCTGTTCGTAAAATCGAAATCAAAAATTTTCCCGCTTTCATTATTTCAGATGATAAAGGAAATGATTTCTTCGAATCGATTGCCCATTAAAAATTTAAAATCAGTTTAAATAACA
>ENA-UPXM01005179-UPXM01005179.1-activated-sludge-metagenome-genome-assembly--contig:-NODE-5179-length-12812-cov-5.112644_pt1 | contig 12812 bp, 7 predicted proteins | sample MGYA00238178_ERZ772708 | MGnify/ENA primary metagenome ERZ772708 (study PRJEB29002, sample SAMN05720212) | activated sludge metagenome | isolation source: anaerobic digester from wastewater... | reverse complement strand
TATATTGGTGGGACTTATGTCGTCCCATTTGATTGTCGTTATGCTGTAAGTTATTCACGTGTAATTTATAAAAAAAGAGAATTGGGAGAAAAGACATCTTCTATTAGAATAACATCCATTGGGTGGAAATCGTTGGAAGATGCAGGTTACACCTATAACACCATAAGAAATAATCAATCAGTGTATTGCAAAGAAGTTGACGATAGCGTTATTACAACTGCTAATTATATTGACCCTATTCTTGACGGAGCAACATTGGTATGGAGCGGCTCAACAACATTGTTTGCTACACCGGGGATTTGGTATACAATTAATTTACAGCATCCTTTTGTTTTACGTCCTAATAAAAACCTAATTGTTTATTATATAGATCAACATGGAACTGCCAATGGAGTGTTTGCATGGAATTATATAAATGAACCGGGAGCAAGTGCATTTGGTTACGGATCTTCGTTAACATCTTTTTTTACTCAAAATTTATCGTCTTATAAACCATTCACACGTTTTACATTTAATCTCGTTACTAATGACAGCAATACGGTAGAATTAACTTCTATTTTACATCCTAAAACAGTAACACCAGCCACAGTTTCAACTCCTGTAAAAGTGGTAATTACAAATAAAGGAATACGTCAATTAGATTCATGTTCAATCAATTGGATGATAAATGGACAGCTTAAAACTCCGATTGTATGGCGAGGCAATCCAAGTTTATTCGAACAGTTTGCAGATACGATTTTATTAGGTTCATACATGCCTACTCCTAATCAAATAGATACAATTGTCGTATGGGTTAGCAATCCGAATGGAGTAATAGATCCTATTAGCGATGATGATACATTGGTATTGAAAGTATTTGGAAAAGCGGGAATTGTTGCCGAATTTGTTCCTCCTTTGGTAACGGATACGATTAATTCAGTAGGTCCATTTGAAATTAATGCTCGTATTCAATCTTTTAATTCTATTCCTATTTTAAATCCGATTTTAAACGTAACATATACTTATCAAAATGTAAAAACTTATGATACAATAATGATGACTACCGTCGTACATGATTCTTTATACAAGGCAATTATCCCTCGAAAACCTTATAATACTCATATTGAATATTCTATAACATTAATAGATAGTATAGGAACAAGTTTTAAGATTGAAAACTGGTTGTATACTAAAAGAAGCCATACGACTAACGATAGCAATTCTGTTGCATTAATTAAAATTATAAGTCCTCTCGATACGGCTCAATGTTTTCAATTAGTTCCTATTCAAGTTGTGATAAAAAATAAAGGAATTAAAAATTTAACCCAATGCACCATAGAATGGAGTAAAAATAATACGTTTCAACCAAGCTATCAATGGAGTGGAAATTTACCGGAAGATTTCACAGATACTATAACGATAGGAACATATACGCCTATTTTTGACACAACTGATAATTTTAAAATATGGGTAAGCCTACCCAATGGGCAAATAGATTTTGTGAATGAAGATGATACCTTACAACAAAGTGCGTATGGGTATTATTTAGGAGGAAATATAATGGCAAAATCCATTGTTTCGCCTGTAAATATAGCAGGAGAAGTCTGTTTTCCGGAAAAAATAGTTTTAAAAGTTAATTTAGAAAATGTAGGGACAAGAATTGTTGATTTTTCAATGTATCCTATTACATTTTATATTCATATTACAGGAGCTGTTAATCAACAGAAACAGAAAATAATAAGCAATGGAGTTATTGGTTTTGGTGAAAAAGAAATAATAGTCGATACCATTGATAGTAAAACCCCCGGTTTATATAACATAAAAGTTTATTATGATTGTAATGATGATGTTATTCATACGGACGATACACTTCACACAACGTATAATGTGAATATGATTGCTTTCCCGTATGATAATGATTTTAGTGTTCCAACGAATGATTATCAAGTTAAACAAACAGGAAATATTGCATGGCAAATCATTACGAATCCGAGTGTAAATCCTATTTACGGGACAGGAGTTTTAGGCGTAGGTTCGTCGGCTGGAGATACTTCGACTTTAGTGTTTTATCCTATCAATATTAAAGGAACCGTATTTCCGACATTGAATTTTTGGTTTGCACATAACGATAAAAATCCGACAGCCAAAGACCGTGTTTTGTTAAAAGTTTCTAAAGATGGAGGCAATACATTTACGCTTTTACAAACAGTTTATCGCTATGATACATTGGCAAGTACACCTATATGGAAAAATTATACGATAGATTTATTAAATTATTCAACAGAAACATGCCTGCTATTTGCATTGGAAGCCATAAGCGAAGGAGGAGGTGAAATGTTGATAGACAGATTTAGAATCAATTCCAATTATGAAATAGGATTAACAAATATGGATATTCAAACATTGGATAAATTAATAGCTTGCGATTTGTCCAATCAATCATTGTCGGTAACGATTGCGAATAATGTAAATAAAGATTTGGATTTTTCGGAAAATCCTATAACCGTAACAATTAAAGTAAGTGGAGCCGTAAATCAAACCTATTCAAAAACAATAACAATAGGAAAAATCAAAGCTAATGATGATTATACTGTTATTGTTGAAAATAATTTTGATTATTCTTTAGGAGGGACTTATTATTTTACAGCTTATTTGAAAAATATCGATAGCAATCCTCTCAATGATACGTGTCCTTTAAAAACGATAACTATTACTCCTGATGTTGCAATTGATTCTATTGTAACTAATAAATGCGAAATAGCTGGCAGTGAAGTTTATATAACTGTTTTTGTTGAAAACTCAGGTAATATAAAAGTTCATAATATTCCTCTACGTCTTCAAATAGATGGCTCGAACGATATAGTTGAAGTACTTACTATGACATTAAATCCCGGAGAAAAAAAGACCTATACGTTTAGTCAGCCGTACATAGTTCCCCTGACTTCTGTTTTTAATTTATCGGTAGCCGCAGAATTAACATGCGATAGGAATACAAGCAATAATGAAAAAAGTATAAGCTGTTGTTCTATGAAATCTTCTGTGAAAGTTGTTTCTATTCTATCTCCTATAGTTGATTCTTGTGATCTGGTAAATACGTATAAATATGTTACTGTTGTTTTGTATAATGCAGAAAAAGATTATACAAGGCAAGATGAAGTTTATTTAATAGTTGATGATAATCAAGGAAATATTACAACTTTCAAAGAAAAAGTTTTGTATTTAGATTCAGGATTAACGACATTGGAATTTTCAAAGCCGTATCAAATTCCCAATCTTGAAGACAAAGCTACTTACAAGTTAAGCTCTTATGTATATGCCGAATTATATGGATTAAGTATTTATCCTTGCGTTAAAACAGATGTAAGAATAGATAATAGTAAAAATCAAATTTGGGATTTAGGGCAAAATAGACCGAATCCGGCACAAAACAATATTGTTATCCCTTGCTATATTCCGACAGAAGATGAAGTTATTATTAGAATAACAACAGTTAGCGGTCAAGAGTTATACAAAAAGAAAATAAAATTACCTGCAGGACGACAAGAATTAAAGATTACAACAGAAAAATTGAACAATGGACTTTATTATTACAGCATGGAATATCAAGAACAGCGTATTGTAAAAAAAATGTTAATACAAAAATAATTTTAATCTTTTATAGAACAGTAATGAAAAAAATACTATTTTTGTAGCAAATTTTTATTTAGACGGTTATAATAAAGAAAGATGAGTTAAAAAATTAAATATTAAAATAAAAAAAAGGAGGAAAAATGAAACATTATTTATTTACAGTTATTTTTGTAATGATTACTATGGTTAGTATCAATGCACAGATTTTGGGCTTTTATTCGAACGAAAACAAAGAAGTTTTTACGGAATTAGATTTAACAACAAAGAAGTTTTCGGATTTACAAACCTTTAATTGGGTGGAATTGGGAGAATACACATTTGATCCGGTTCTAAATAGGTATTTTACCATTGCTTCTGAAAATGGCAGTAGTTTTTATATTGCCATTATAAATGCTCAAACCGGAGCTATCATTGATAAAATACCCAATACAGTAGGATTAAAAGGGATACAATATAAAGGCGATAATAAAATCATAGGGAGTTATTGGGACGAAGATAAAGAAGTCTTTGCAGAATTAGATTTAACAACTAAGAAATTTTCTACTATACAAACCTTAACAAGTGTTAAGTGGTTAGAAGCGGGTGAAAGCACATTTGATCCGAATCTCAACAGATATTTTATCATTGCTTCTGAAAATGGTATTGATGATTATATTATCATTATAGATGCTCAAACCGGTGCTATCATTGATAAAATATCTAACTCGGCAGAATTAAAAGGGATACAGTATAAACATGAAACTTCCGCTATTGCTCCCCATAAAGATAAAAACTTATATTCTATCAATGTTTATCCAAATCCAGCTGGCAATCTACTAAACATAGTAATTTCTGAAAATACTAATGAGCTAATTATTATCAGTGATTTGTTTGGAAAAATAGTTCATTCAGAACAAGTTAGTGGAAAACAAATTAGCATAGATATTTCAAATCTAAGAGCAAGCATGTATATGGTACGTATAGGCAATAAAGTTGCTAAGTTTATAAAACATTAAAAATTTATAAAGTATAGGTGTAGAGACGTTGCACTCAACGTCTTACCTATTATATACACAACACTTATACAAGAATATTCAGAAAAAATTTAACATGAAAAAATTTAAATCAATTTTAGCAACAGCCTTTGCCGGGCTGATAATGCTGTGTGTTACAGCAGTAAAGGCACAAAACATGAATCGCTACATCACCCTTATTGTGCAGCAAGGGGAGTGGATAAATCTTAGATTTGTAGCAGATGTTGCTAATACTACCGTAAAGATAGTAAGCGGCACAACAGATACCACCTTTTATGTTAATGATATAAAAATGACAAATTTGGATTACTACGCACAGTCCGACACTATGAGGGTTTATGGGGATGTAAAAAATTTTATTGTGCAAGTAATTATTCCAAAATAACAGGACTTAACGCCTCTAATAATAAGGATTTAACAGGAATATATTGCGGTCTAACTCATCTTTCTTCTTTGGATGTTAGTGGACTTACGGCTTTAACTGATTTGCTTTGCTTTGGTAATAAACTTTCTTCTTTAGATGTTAGTGGACTTACAGCTTTGAAAAGATTGAATTGCAGTAATAATAAACTTTCCTCTTTAGATGTTAGTGGGCTTAGTTCTTTAAACAGTTTGAATTGCTATAATAATCATCTTTCTTCTTTAAATCTTAGCGGGCTTACAGCTTTAATTGAATTGTTTTGCAGTAATAATTATCTTTCTTCTTTAAACTTTAGTGGGCTTACATCTTTGGAAGTATTGGATTGTAGTAATAATAATTTTTCTTCTTTGGATGTTAGTAAGCTTAAGACTTTGAGAAGTTTGAATTGCAGTTTTAATAATCTTTCTTCTTTGAATGTTAGTGGGCTTACGGCTTTAAAATCTTTGAATTGCAGTGTTAATAAACTTTCCTCTTTAGATGTTAGTGAGCTTACGGCTTTAAGAACTTTGTCTTGCTTTAATAATCATCTTTCTTTTTTAGATGTTAGTGAGCTTACGGCTTTAAGAACATTAGCATGTTTTAATAATAAACTTTCTTCTTTAAATCTTAGTGGGATTACAGCTTTAAGAACATTGTATTGCTATGGGAATCAACTTTCTGCCTGCGGATTGGATAGCATTTTTCACCAATTGCCAATGGGAACCGAAAATAGGGAAAGCCATATATTTATTAAGAATGAAACAGAAACAAACCCCGGTACTTTTTCCTGTCGAGATACAATAGCTACCAATAAATTTTGGGATGTGTTAGATAATAATGGGCATAATTATGGAAACATACCAATTAAAAACACAACTTATGCTTGTCCGGAATTTACCTTAGGTATAAAAGAAACAAAACCGGATAATATCCGCCTTTATCCCAATCCTGTCAAAGCTACACTCTATATGGAAAGCAATGCTGAGGTAAGTCGAATAGAAGTTTATGACGTGCTTGGTTGTCGGCAACTTAGCACTACTTGTAGCAACGAGATAGACTGTGGTACCCTTAGTGCCGGTATTTACTTTCTCAAACTTACCACCCCACAAGGCAATCTTATAAAGAAGTTTGTGAAGGAGTAAAGAAATTTGTTTTTTTATATAAAAGGGCAACTATGAGAGGTTGCCTTTTTTTGGTTTTGGGATAAATTTCAATAATAAAAACAAATATACCTGAAAACCAAAGGAAAATTTTATTATCTTTGCAAACCCAAAAGGTAAATTTTAGTAAAATATAATTATAAATTTTTTAAAACATTAAGGTAATATGAGAAGATTTTTCATCAAACGGATTTTTTTATTCCTAATTGGAATAATGCTATGCGGAACAATAACCGCACAAACTAATTATGGTATAAAGATAGCGGGCACAGACCTTACCCCCGAAAATGCAGGGGCTATAAACAACAGTAACTTCCCAAATCTTGGACTTACAAGCGGTACTATCACTTACAACCATAGCACAAAGACTTTTACATTAAGTGGAGTAAATGCTAATATAACTGCAATTAATGGAGGTATTATATATATTACAGAGTTTGCCGATAATGGCAATTACAAAATAATTCTTGTAGATAACAATATTATAACTTCCGTAGCTGCTTCTATTTGGACATATCGTAATCTTACCATCGAAGGTAGCGGTTCGCTAAAACTTAAATCGGATGCTTCTGGAATTTATGTTCTTAACACGCTTACCATTAAAAATACTACCGTAGAAGCCAGAGGTAAGTTTGGTATTACAGGGTATGATGCCACAAGTGGTGAAAAACTAATAATAGAAAAATCCATTGTAAAAGCTAAGGGTGATTATAATGGCAGTATATGTGATTTGCAAAGCATTACTCTTATAGATTGTGATATCATTCAGCCTGAAGGTGCGGTAGTTGATAATGCCGAGAGTGGTGGACAAGCTGTGATGTTAAATGGGGAAGTGGTTGAAACAGAGGTGGTGATAGGACAAAAAACAGGCATTACTACTACAGAAACAGCAACGGCATTCAACATTTATCCCAATCCTGTCAAAGCTACACTCTATATGGAAAGCAATGCTGAGGTAAGTCGAATAGAAGTTTATGACGTGCTTGGTTGTCGGCAACTTAGCACTACTTGTAGCAACGAGATAGACTGTGGTACCCTTAGTGCCGGTATTTACTTTCTCAAACTTACCACCCCACAAGGCAATCTTATAAAGAAGTTTGTGAAGGAGTAAAGAAATTTGTTTTTTTATATAAAAGGGCAACTATGAGAGGTTGCCTTTTTTGTTGATAAAGAAATCATTTACAAAGCATTAAATTATCCCAATAAATGCTTATTTAGTGCAACTTAAAGTCTTTATTGTCTGAAGAAAAATAAAAAGCATTTTTTTATAAAAATAATTTTTTACTTATTGATTTTAGGGAAGAATGGATTTGAAAAAACTTCAAATTAAATAAGAATTTATGTTGTTTTTTTGTGTATTTTCGTAGACAAATGATTTAAATCATATTTAATTGATAATTAAAACGTAGCATTATTAAAAATGGAGACAAAAGGCGAAAGAATCATTCCGGTAAATATTGAGAAGCAAATGAAATCGGCATATATTGATTATTCTATGTCGGTAATTGTATCAAGAGCATTGCCTGATGTTAGAGATGGATTCAAACCGGTGCATAGACGCATAATGTATGCGATGTGGGATACTAAAATATTATCGAATAGTCCAACTAAAAAATCAGCAAGAATAGTTGGGGAAGTATTAGGTAAATATCATCCTCATGGCGATACGGCGGTATACGATGCTATGGTGCGTATGGCTCAAGAGTGGTCGTTACGTTATCCTTTAATAGATGGACAAGGAAACTTTGGTTCTATTGACGGCGACGGTCCGGCAGCAATGCGATATACCGAAGCAAGGATGAAAAAAATAGCAGAAGAAATGCTAATCGATATTGACAAAGAAACTGTTGATTTTCAGTCAAATTTTGATGATTCTTTACAAGAGCCTACAGTTTTACCTGCTAAAATACCCAATCTTTTATTAAATGGCTCTTCAGGAATTGCAGTAGGAATGGCAACCAATATGCCCCCCCATAATTTAAGTGAAGTTGTAGATGGAATTATTGCTTATATAGATAACAGAGAAATCACAATAGATGGCTTAATGGAATTTATAAAAGCCCCTGATTTTCCTACAGCTTGTACCATTTATGGTTATGACGGTGTGCGAGATGCTTTCCATACGGGAAGAGGACGTATCATTATGCGAGGAGATGTTGTTACTGAAATAGAAGAACACAGCCATGGAAGAGATAGAATAATTATTCAAAACATTCCTTATCAAGTTAGTAAATCAGAAATGGTACGTAAGATTGCTGATTTGGTAAAAGAAGGAAAAATAGAAGGAATAGCAGAAATAAGAGATGAATCGAAAAAAGATATTCGAATAGTTTTAGAACTTAAACGAGATGCAATAACAAGTATTGTAATCAATAAGTTGTATCAATTTTCGCCGCTACAATCTTCTTTTAGTGTTAATAATGTTGCCTTGGTGAATGGTCAACCGAGGACATTAAATTTGAAAGAATTAATACATTACTATGTAGAGCATCGCCATGAAATAGTAATTCGTAGGTCACAATATGATTTACGAAAAGCCCAAGAAAGAGCACATATTCTCGAAGGATTACTAAAAGCTTTGGATATCATTGATGAAATTATAGATTTAATAAGAGCATCTAAAACGGTAGAAGAGGCACGAAACGGATTAATGGAAAAATGGTCGTTTTCAGAAATACAAGCAGTAGCCATTGTCGAAATGCGATTACGTCAATTAGTCGGATTGGAAAGAGAAAAATTACAAAAAGAATACGACGATTTACAAATCAGAATTGATTATTTGACACGACTACTTGCCAATGAAGATATGCGAATGCAAGTTATAAAAGAAGAATTGTTAGAAATAAAAGAAAAATACGGAGACGAAGCTCGAAGCAACATAGAATATACGGCAAGCGATTTTAGAATAGAAGATACTATTTCCGATGAAGATGTAATTATAACAATTTCACACTTAGGATATATCAAACGTACAAGTTTAAAAGAATACAAAGTTCAAAATCGAGGAGGAAAGGGGTCAAGAGGTTCTGATGCACGAGATACTGATTTTATAGAACATTTATACACGGCAACAAATCATAATTATTTATTGTTTTTTACAGAAAAAGGGAAATGTTTCTGGTTACGTGTATTCGAAGTTCCCGAAGGCTCAAAATCATCAAAAGGACGTGCTATACAGAATTTAATAAGTATTGATCCGGATGATAAAGTCAGAGCGGTAATAAATGTGAAAGATCTTTCAGACAAAGAATATATTAACAGTAACTATATTATATTGTGTACTGAAAAAGGAATTGTTAAAAAAACCTCTCTTGAAGCATATTCAAGACCTCGTCAAAATGGAATCAATGCCATTACTATTCGTGAAGGAGATAATTTATTACAAGCTAAGTTAACAGATGGAAATTCAATTATATTAATGGCACTGTATTCCGGAAAAGCAATACGTTTCCACGAAGAAAGAGTACGCCCTATGGGACGTAATGCTTCCGGTGTTAAAGGGATTACACTTGCAAATGAATCGGATAAAGTTGTTGGCATGATTTGTGTAAATAAAGAGGAAGAAGAGACGGATGACATTTTGGTTGTATCGGAAAACGGCTTTGGAAAACGTTCTTCTTTAGATGATTATCGAGAAACTAACAGAGGAGGTAAAGGAGTGAAAACGATTAATATTACTGAAAAAACAGGAAATCTGATTGCTATTAAAAATGTGAATGACAATGAAGATTTAATGATTATTAATCGTAGCGGAATCATTATTCGTATGAAAGTAGCTGATTTACGTGTTGTTGGAAGAGCAACTCAAGGAGTTAAACTTATTGATTTAAAAGAAGACGATATTATTGCAGCAGTTACTCGAGTTCCTTCAGAAGACGACAGTGATGAAGAAGAATATTCCGATAACGAACAACAAGGTGAAGAAATTATTGAAAACGAAAATTAAACAATAAAATAAAAATAATATGAAAAAATTTGTTTTTACCATTGGATTAGTTACATTAGTAACACTGAGCATGGCTCAAAGGAAAGAATTAAGTAATGCCTATAATCACTATTCAAATAAATATTGGAGTAGAGCAAAAACAGCGATTGACAAGGCAGCAGAACACGAAGACACTAAAAATGATGCTCGTACATGGTTTTATCGAGGAAATATTTATTTACAAATAGGATATGCTAAGCAAGAAAATCCCAATTCGGAGTATAAAAATTTATGTGATAATTGTGGAGAGATTGCTTATGATTCTTATGTAAAAGCATTGCAGATAGACAAAACAATAGAAGCGTCTACTATGATGCCCAATAATCCTATTAAAGGAATAGATTTTTGTACGGATTTACTTTACAATGAAACCCTTGCAGAACTCAATAAAAATAACTTTGAAAGAGCGCTTGTGCTTGCCGAAAAATGTTATAACAGCAATCCTCATAGTGAAAGCGGAAATTTTATTTATGCCGTAGCAGCTGAATATGCCAATAAAAAAGACATAGCAAAAGCACGTTATAGTGCAATGATTAATAGGAAAAAACCTACACTAATGTTTGAGCCTTATATACAATTGGCATTAATATATAAAGAAGAAAACGATACGGCTCGTGCATTAAAAGCTATAAAAGCAAGACCAGCTGAAGACACCACATTTAATATAAAATATGTTATTAATAAATCAGTAATACTTACGTGGGCAGGCGAAACGGAAGAAGCAACTGCTATAATGGACGAAGCTCTTGCAAAAGATCCGAATAATCATTTGTTGTTGTTTGGACTTGGAACGGCATTTAGCGATCAAAAGAAATACGAAGAAGCAGAAAAATATTTAAATAAAGCATTAGAAATCAAACCTAATGATGTTAATATTGTTTATAACTTAGGAAATAGTTATTACAATCATTATGCAGAGAAATTCAACAAAATGGACGAAATTGAAGACAATGACGAATACGAAAAAGAGAAACAAGAATGTCAAGTTTTGTTAAGAAAAGCACTTCCTCTGCTTGAAAAAGCCCATGAAATGGACCCTGAGGATAGAAATACATTGATAATGTTAAAAACAATCTACCCAAGAATTGATACAACAACCGACGAAGAAAAAGAAGCTTTTTCAACTAAGCTAAAAGCAGTAGATGAAAAATTAAAATAAAAATTATTTTTTCAACTGTTGTAAATACATTTGTATTGTATTTTCTAATCCGTAATACAAAGCATCACAAATAAGTGCATGTCCTATGGATACTTCTTTTAAATTAGGAATATTAGCATAGAAATAGGCTAAGTTTTCAAGGTTCAAATCATGACCGGCATTTAGTTCTAATCCTATTTCTTCGGCTTTTTGAGCAGCTATTATAAAATCTTTGATTGCAAGTTCCGGATTGCTTGGATAAGTTGAGGCGTATGATTTCGTATAAAGTTCTATTCGTTGAGTTCCACATTCTAACGCATGCTCTACCATTATAGGATCGGCTTCAACAAAAATAGAAGTACGAATATTCTTACGTTTAAATATATCGATTATTTCTTTTAAAAAGGAAGCATGCTTTATTGTATTCCATCCTGCATTAGAAGTAATAGCCTCAGGCGGGTCGGGAACGAGAGTAACTTGATGAGGTTTAACACGCAATACCAAATCAATAAATTTGTCGGAAGGATAGCCTTCAATATTAAATTCGGTAGTTATTACGGGTTTTAAATCTATAACATCTTGATAGCGAATATGACGCTCATCAGGACGAGGATGAACAGTAATTCCTTGTGCTCCAAATCGCTCACAATCAATTGCTGTTTGAACGACATCGGGCATATTTTCACCTCTCGCATTGCGTAAGGTAGCTATTTTATTTATATTGACACTTAGTTTACATGTATTAACCATAATATAAAGTTTTTCTGTTATTCGAATAAAAATGAAAGATGAAATATTTTTGAATGCAAATAATTGATACTATTGGTGTAAAAATTATCTTCATTTTTTAATAAATTAAGCATACCGTACGACATTTTAAGTTCAATGCTAAATTTGAATAAATTCATATACATATCGATTCCGGTTCCTACTTGAGCTTGCACATCGCTTCTTAACAGTTTAAGTTTTATAACATCTGAAGTTTGTGATTGTTTTTTAGCTTGAGATGCAAGGTCAATGCTGTATTGTGCCCCGGCAATTACATAAAATCGAACATTTTGCATACGAATAGATTTGAATTTTACTAATAAAGGAAAATCTAAATTAACGGATTCGATTTTTTTATCTACTTTTGATAAAAGGCTGTTATTGTATCGAATATTGTAGGTTACAATTCTATCTTGCAAAGAAATTTCAGGGATAAAACGTAAATTAAAATGATTGCCTAAATGCAAATCGGAAACAATACCGATGTTAAATCCGCTCATAGGAACTGTTTCGATAACCATTAAAGAATCAAATGGATTTAAATTTGTTTTAGGTTTTATAGAAAAATTTGCCATATTATAACCAATCATAAATCCGAAGTGGAACTTTTTTTGATCATAATATACTAAATTAGGAGCTCTTTGTGGTTTTCGTTGGGCATATATTGCACTGTGATGTATGCCCACAATCAGAATAAAATATATTAAAACCTTTTTTTTCAAACAAAAATAATTTAGTC
>ENA-UPXM01005176-UPXM01005176.1-activated-sludge-metagenome-genome-assembly--contig:-NODE-5176-length-12819-cov-4.768254_pt1 | contig 12819 bp, 11 predicted proteins | sample MGYA00238178_ERZ772708 | MGnify/ENA primary metagenome ERZ772708 (study PRJEB29002, sample SAMN05720212) | activated sludge metagenome | isolation source: anaerobic digester from wastewater... | reverse complement strand
TCTACACGTAACCGAACACTCTTTCCCTACACGACGCTCTTCCGATCTGCCTTTTCGTAATGGGAAAGGGCTCGGTCGTAGTCGCCCTTTCTCTCGTAAATGACCGCCAGGTTGAAGCGGGCCTCCCCGTAATCCGGTCTCAGCCGGAGGGCCTCATTCAGTTCCCGGACGGCGGCGGCCTCATCCCCCATTTCCAGGAAGGCGCTTGCCAGGTTGTTCCGGGCCGCCGCATCGGCCGGGTCCGCCTTGACGAGGACCTTGAACTGCTCCGCCGCTCCCCTGTAATCCCCCTTCCGGAGATGCAGCGCCGCAAGACCGTATCGGGCCCCTCTGCTGAACCGGTCGACTTTCAGGGCCTTTTCATACATGGCAAGGGCCTGTCCCCCGTCACCCCGTTCCAGGTAAAGATTCCCCAGGTTGACGTATGCGCCGGCATACCCCGGATCCATCCGGAGCGCCTCGCGGTAATGACGCTCGGCGCCCGTTCCGTCTCCCTTTTTTTTCAGGACATTGGCAAGGTTGTAATGGGTGATGGCGTCCCCGCCGGCGGCGCTCGCCCTCAGGGCCCACTCCAGAAGGGCCGCCGCCTCTTCCAGCCGCCCTCGTTCCATCTGGAGAGTCCCCAGGTAATTGAGCCCCCGGACGCTTCCCGGGTTTTTCCGGACCACGTCGGACCACAGGACGGTTTCATCCTGCCAGACCTGGTTTCGCAGGAAGGATGCCGTCCCGAGGGCCGCCACGAGGATGACGCACAGGCCCGCCGCCAACGCCTTCCGGTTCCCGAAGAGCCGGAACACCGTCCAGGCAAGGGCCAGGGCACACCCGAAAAGGGGAAGGTACATCCGGTGCTCGAAGAGGGCGTCCCGGATGGGGATGATCGTCGATTCCACCGAAAGGGTGACAAAGAACCAGAAAACGCCGAACGAAAGAACGGGCCATCTCCTGCGGACCAGGAAAGCGCCGGCGGCGAGGGAAAGGAGAAACGCAAAGGCAAAAGGCGTCGTCCCGCCGAAAAAGCCCGTCCGGAAAGGATACATGTAATCCAGGTTCTGGTTCACCGGAAAAAAGAAAAGCCGGAGATAGGTGACAAGGACGTTGAACTGGGTGAACAGATACGACCAGCGGCCGACTGCGTCCGTTTCCCGGCTTCGGCTGTCCAGTTCCGCAAGGAACCGCCCCCACGAGAACCCGGGCCGGAGCAGCCCGGAGACATAAAGGTAGAAGACCGCAACGGCGGCCACGACCGCGGCGATCCAGGGAATCTTCCTCTTCCAGCCCGCCCATGAGCGGTCGACGGCGAAATATTCCACCAGGAGGATGGCGACGGGAAGGCTGAGCGTGTTTTCCTTGCACAGAAAGGCCACAAGGGCGCACAGGACGGAAAGAGCGAAAAAAAGAACGATCCGGAACGCCGTCTTCCGTCGGGGAAGGGGACCGGCGACAGCCTTCTCCGCAGCCGGTCCCGGAGCGGTGCCGTCCCCGTCGGGAGCCGTCTTTCGCTTCTTCTGTTTTTTCTTTTTCCCGGAGGGCCTTCCGGCATCGGCGGGTTCATGCTCCCGTACCGTTTCACGGACCGCTGTCGCCGGTTCCCCTTTCTGGAGGAACCGGGCCGCCAGGTAAAAAAGGATGGAGGCCATGTAAAACAGAGCCGCCATGGAGGTGTACCGCTGGATCGTGTAAGTCACCGCCTGGGTCTGAAGGGGGTGGACCACGAAAAGAAGGGCCGTGAAGAGAGAAACGAGACGGGCGGCGCAGTTTCCGTCGTCCCCGGCGGGGCCGGCCCGGCCGGTCATCCCCCGGAGAAGCAGGAGGGACAGGAAATAGACCACAATGCCGTTGAGGATATGAACGAGGATGTTGCCGAGATGATAACCGGAAACTTCGTATCCTCCGAGGGCGTAGTTCAGAGCGAAGGTGAAATTGACCGCCTCCCGGCCCTGGGACAGGACCCTCGAGCCCAGGAAGCTCGACAGGGAACGGATCCGCGCGTTCTCCAGGATATTGGGAGCGTCGTCGAAAACGAAGGGATAATCGAAGATTTCCCCGTAAACGGCGAACGCCGCGGCGATGACTAGAAACACCGCAAGGGCGGAGAATATTCTACGGTCCGTCATCGTGTCGCGCAGCCCGGATCGTCATAAGGAGCCGTTGTCGGGATCCCACTCGGCCCTCACCATTCTTCTCGCCACGTCCCGCATCCTGGACCTCGCTTCCCAGCCCAGTTCGCGCCAGGCCTTGCCCGGGTCGGCCTTCATCCTCAGGATGTCCGCCGGTCTGAACAACTCCCTGCCGATCTCCACATGTTCCCGCCAGTCAAGGTCGAGACAGGAAAAGACCGCATCGACGAAATCCTCGAGGGTGTGGCTTTCACCGGTGGCGATGACGTAATCGCCTGGAATTTCTCGCCGGAGCATCAGCCACATGGCTTCCACGTATTCCGGCGCCCAGCCCCAGTCACGCTCCACGGCGATGTTTCCAAGGAGGAGTTTTTCCCGGCTTCCCCTGGCGATGCGGCAGGCGGCGTTCACGACCTTCCGGGTGACGAACCGCTCCGGACGGAAAGGCGATTCGTGGTTGAAGAGAATGCCCGAACAGGCGAAAATCCCGTAAGCCTCCCGGTAGTTGACCGTCTGCCAGAAACCCGCGGCCTTGGCGACGCCATAGGGACTCCTCGGGTGAAACGGCGTGGATTCATCGGCCGCCGTTCCCCCGGTGTTCCCGAAGCATTCGCTGGAACCGGCATGGTAAAACCGGATCGGCGCCCCCAGAAACCGGATGACCTCGAGCAGATTGAGCGTACCGATGCCCAGGCTCTGGAAGGTCTCCACGGGATGTTCGAAGGAGAGGCCCACCGACCCCTGGCCCGCCAGATTGTAGATCTCGTCGGGCTTATACCGGTCCACCACCTGGAGCACGCTCCGGAAATCAACCAGGGAAACCGACTCCAGAAGGAGCTTTTCCCGTATACCGAGCCGTTCGAGGTTTTCAAAACCCGCAATCTGGGCGTCCCTGGAAGTGCCGATCACCTCATACCCTTTTCCCAGCAGGAATCGGGCGAGGTACGATCCATCCTGGCCGGAGATTCCGAATATCAGAGCTTTTTTCATGAAACGGCGCCCCTCGGCGCAGCCGGCTTTCCGTTCCCCCGCCTTTTCTTCGGGGGCCGCTCCAGGGTCTTTCGTTCTTGTTCCGCCATCATTCGTACCACGTCCTCCATCCTGTAGCGGGCCTTCCACCCCAGCTTCCGGTGCGCCTTCCCGGGATCGGCCCGGATCACCAGGATCTCCGTGGGCCTCATCAGAAGCGGGTTCGTCTTCACGTGGTCCCGCCAATCCAGGCCCACGGCCGCGAAGGCCTCGCGGACGAAGTCCTCCAGCTTCCGGGTTTCCCCCGTGGCGATGACATAGTCCTCGGGAGTATCCTGCTGCAGCATGCGCCACATGGCCTCCACGTATTCCGGGGCCCAGCCCCAGCCCCGCTCCACGGCGATGTTTCCCAGTTCGAGCAGGCGCGCTTCGCCTTTCGCGATGCGGCAGGCGGCGTTCACGATCTTCCGGGTCACAAACCGGAGCGGCCGGAGGGGGGATTCGTGGTTGAACAGGAGTCCGGTGCAGGCGAACAGTCCGTAAGCGTCCCGGTAGTTGGCCACCTGGCAGAACGCCGTCGCTTTGGCCACGGCATAGGGACTCCTGGGATGAAAGGGCGTCGTCTCGTCCGCCGGTTTTTTCCCCGCATTCCCGAAGCACTCGCCGGATCCGGCATTGTAGACCCTGACCGGATCGTTCAGGTACTTCACCGCCTCGAGGAGGTTCAGGGTGGCGATGCTGACGCTTTGAAACGTTTCCAGCGGCTGGTCGAAGGAAAGCCCCACGGAACTCTGGCCGGCAAGATTGTAGATTTCGTCGGGCCGCACTTTCCGGAGCACCTGGAGAACGCTCCTGAAATCCTTCATGGAAACCGATTCGATCCGGACGCGCTCCAGGATTCCGAGATGGACGAGATTGACAAAACGGTTCATCTGGGCGTCCCGGGAACAGCCGACGACCCTGTATCCCTTTTTCAGGAGAAATTCGGCAAGATACGACCCGTCCTGGCCGGAGATGCCCAGGATCAGGGCTGTCTTTCCCGTACGCTCGCCCATTGCTCCTCGTAAAGTCATATCAATTCTGAGTCAATGCGAGATGTAAAGGGAGCGCGTAATCGATCGCATGCATCGAGAACGGAACCGCACCCCTGTCCCCCGGTAAAATTCTGACCGTGGCATAATATTTTTTTTCATCAATGGCAAGAGACATATATTGTTCCATATCAAAGATATTCCTGGTCTCAAAAATGCGGGGATCGACACCCCGCATCCGCGTATTGGCCCGTGCAATGTCTATCATTTTACTCGAACACTCCGTCCCTCGCACGTGACGGCAGCTCGCTCTGCCAGCGGAAAACCCAATAACCCTCAACGCAACCCATGTCGTGTATGGAACGCGCCGATGTTCCTGCGACGAGGCTGGAACGATCTGTCGAAACCCCTCATGACGAAACGTACAAAGGGGTTTCCCGCACCATATTTATTGTAGATGTTGCCGACAAAGATATCATCGTTTCTCAAACCACCCGAAATATCCATGAAGCTTTCTCTTCGAGACGCGGATTAATGCCTCATCGTTCCTGTAGATGGATCGGGTTGACCTTGTTCCCCGTAACCGGCTGCTTTTTCTCTTTTATCGATCAATTCGTTTACGATTGCTTTCAGGTCGTATCTCACTTCCTCTGAAAGCTTCCGGTTGGCCGACAGCAGATCGGCGACAAAGGCCACGAGGAAAGTCTGAAACCCCATTCCGAGAAGTACGCTTGACAGGATCAGGGACTGAACATGGCCTCCCCCTTGTCCGTTGACATAAAACCATATAAATCGGACACCTATTAAAAAGCCGAGTCCGAAAAACACGGCCCCGATCCACCCGAAGAATCGAAAAGGCCGATAGATGACAAAAATCCGGACGATGGTGGCAATGCCGTGCCTGATGTAGGATGGAACACCCTTGAGCAGCCGCGATGGACGAAGGTCTTCATTGACTCTCACGGGTACCGACGTAATGGCCATGTTCTTCTGTCCCGCCTGGATGATGGTCTCCAGGGTATACGTGTAGTCGTTGAACACGATGATGCGCTGGGCGGCGGACCGGCTCATGGCACGGAAACCGCTGGGGGCGTCGGGGATGTCGGTCTTGCTGGCGATCCGGACAACCCAGCTTCCCATTATCTGGAGGAACCTTTTGGCGGGGGAGAAGTGCTCGATGGTCTCGATCGGCCGGGCACCCACGACGATGTCGGAACGGCCTTCGACAATCGGGGCCACCAGAAGCGGGATGTCATCGGCGTTGTACTGATTGTCGGCATCGGTGTTGACGATACAGTCCGCTCCAAGACGCAGGCAGGCATTGATGCCGGTCATGAAGGCCCTTGCCAGGCCCTGGTTCCGGGTATGCCGCACGATGTGGTCGACGCCGTTCTCCTCAGCCACCTTCACGGTGTCATCGGTGCTGCCGTCATCGATGACGAGCCATTCGACAGTGTCGAAACCGGGCACTTCCCTCGGCAATGCGGCAAGCGCCAGAGCGAGTGTTTCCGCCTCGTTGTAACAGGGTATCTGGATGACAAGCTTCATTTCACTTCCCCCCCCGGTTCTTCGCCCTTTTGAACGGATAACCGCCTACTGAAATTTCCGCCCCTTCGTCAACCCGCACCCGTATTTACAAGTCATCGACAGAGGCATTCAGGACCATCCGCTTCTCTGGCAGAATCCTCTTTCCGTCCCTGGCATTTGAATCCAGGAACTGATTCAATGACAACAGTTGACACACACGCTTTGAAAAACTGGGGTTGTCCTTTTAATGATAATCGTTCAGATGACTTTGCAATGTCGTTTTCGAACTTATTAAAATAGTCGTTGAAAATTATAATCCGGGATTCAATGCATCACGTTCAAAATGCACATCCGATGAATGGATAAGAGGATCCTACGAGAATTTACCCGGCTCTTCCAAAAAACCCGAGTACACCGTCAATCACCCTGTCCTGTTCTTCCCTTGGCAATTCAAAATAACAGGGCGAACGGACCAGACGCCTGCTCGCGTCTTCCGTAACGGGAAGGTCGCCCTCCCGGTAACCCATGCTCAATCCCATTGGCGACGTGTGAAGGGGAACATAGTGAAACACCGCCATAATATTTCTCTCCTTCAAGTACGCGATCAGCCGATCGCGATCCCCCGGGGCGGTGTCGATCAGCAGATAAAAAAGGTGTGCGTTATGCAGGCATTCTGAAGGACATCCGTGCATCCTGAAGAGACCGCTCTCGCAAAGCGGCGCGAACCGCTCCAGATAATAGCTGAAAATCTTGTTCCTCCTTCGTGTGATGGCATCGGCTTCTTCAAGCTGCGCGTAAAGAAAAGCCGCAACGATCTCCGATGGAAGATAGGATGAGCCGATATCAACCCAGGTGTATTTATCCACTTCCCCGCGGAAGAAATTGCTGCGGTTCGTTCCCTTTTCCCTGATATGTTCCGCCCGTTCTATAAATCTGTCATCATTAATCACCAGGGCTCCGCCCTCGCCGCTGATGAAATTTTTGGTTTCGTGAAAGCTGTACGCACCCAGGTGACCGATGGTCCCCAGGTAGCGTTCCTTATAGGTCGCCTTTACCCCCTGCGCCGCATCCTCCACAACCAGCAGATCATGCTTCCGTGCAATTTCCATGATCGTGTCCATCTCGCATGCGACGCCCGCATAGTGGACCGGAACGAGCACCCTTGTTTTTTCGTTGACGGCGGATTCGATCAGACGTTCGTCGATGTTCAGCGTATCGGGACGAATATCAACAAATCTGACTCGCGCTCCGCGCATCACAAATGCGTTGGCGGTGGATACAAAGGTAAATGAGGGCATGATCACTTCATCCCCCGGATTGAGGTCACACAGGATGGCAGACATGTCCAGCGCGGCGGTACCTGAATTTGTCAGGAGGACCCTCTTCGCATCAAATTCCCGTTCCATCCATTCATTGCACTTTTTTGTGAAGACTCCATCGCCGGCCAGATGCCCGCTCTGAACGGCTTGCGCAATGTAGTACAGCTCCTTGCCGACGATGAATGGACGGTTGAAGGGGATCTTTTTCAATGCTATCTCCGTTAATAGATATGATTATTATGACCGCTAAAGACAGTTCTAACGGAACAAAGCGCATGTTCCAAGGAAGATCATCAGATGAGGCAAAACATGATATCAGCAATAGGCCCCAGGTTTCAATGATGCACAACAGATCAAGAATATCTCAAAGACCAGCCGCCTCCCGGTTCAAGCGATACAATGTCGTGGCCTTGGGCACGCAACAGGGCATACACCAAACCTATCCCACCGCCAATCTCTAAAATGTACGTTCCGGGGCGCAGATAAGGCCCAATCATCAGCAGCGTTTACTCAGCCTCGGTCATGAGGATTTCAAGCTTGCCCCCTGCCGAGAGGCAACGGCCCCGGGATTCCACCGGATCAAAGGCATGGTTCATAAATTCCAGGTCATTTGCCAGAGTCTCTTTTTGACCGTCCAGCATTTCATTCAAAAGATACTTCCAATTGGTAATCGATTCCGTCCTGGAAATCATCACCGTCGGCACTCCATAATATGGTGCGTATAAGGAACTCGCAGTCTATCGTGGTGGATATTATACGTTATGTGTGAAAAGGTGTCTTTTGCCAGTGCGGCGTATCTATCCGCCGTTCGTATGTTTTTTCCCCGGTCCATTCGAATCAAAATGCCCGCTATGAGATATCGTCCCTGGACGAAACAGGGATCAACGGTCAAGCAACGACCGTCCATCTTCAAGACATTAAAGGCGATGGCAAAAAAACTCCTGGCCTGGTCATCATCAAGATGATGCAAAACACCCAATCCCATGATCAGGTCGAACCCGCCAATGCCGGCGTCATGGAGGGCCTCCACCGGCAAGCAGTAAAAATGACCTCTGTCGCCATATGTTGCCTTGGCTGCCTCAATATACTTTATGCTTACATCCACGCCTACATAATGGATATTTTCTGGTAAATATTTAAGAATTGTGGCTGGGCCGCATCCCAGATCCAAGATATGCATTCCCTGTTTCGGACGAATATATTTCTTGACCAGTTCGGCTCGGGAACCGGGACGTCTCAGTACATTCTGGCAATACCCGTAAATCCCGGGAAGTGACAAAAAGGACCGCCATCCGAACGTGTTTTGAGTCATTTTTCCATACTCACCTTTAGCGCCTTATCTTGCAGAAAAAGATCAGATCGGAATTTCAAAAAAGCGCAATATGTTCAAAATTTCGCTAGCTGCGGACATTCAAGGCAGAATAGAACCTGAAATAAAATAGAAGACCGATAAATCCAAGGGCAATGCTGACAATATATAAACTGATTGACAAGGCCGTGGCGGGTTCCGCTTCAACACCATAAAGAGACAGAAAATAGATCAGTGACAATTCGCGCACACCCACGCCCGAAATGGTAATGGGAATGGAAGTAATGACCCACACAATCGCAAGGATGAGGCATATATCGAAGAAAGACACCGTGATCCCTAAATTTATAGCAAGCAGGTAAGTCGTAATAAAGGACAGGCCATGAATCGGCAGGCAAAGCAACAACGCCAGCAACAACCGATGATAGTTAAGCCTGAAAAACGACAACACGTTTATCCAGGTTTCCAGAAAATGTATCACTTGCTTTCCCAGAGCACCCAGTCGAGAAAAGAAGGATTCCAGCAGTCGCAGCACCCATTGATTGCCGGCCACGACCAGGATCACCGCAAAACCGGCCGCCAATATCGCGAACACACCATAAAATGGCCCCTTGTCCCGTATGTCGCTCATGAAAAACATCGCAATTGAACCCATTATGATGATTGACGAGAGGCCGATAAAGCGATCCACTACAATAGCAATAACATTATTCACTCGATTATTATCAACGGCTTTAAGAGTTAGAACCGTCTTTACGAAATCGCCGCCCAGCGCACCAGGCATAATCAGATTGAAGGGTTTCGTCATCATCATCAGCCGGAAATACTGCACACCGGTAAGTTGACCGGAGACGTCCGGGTTGACCAGTTGCCATCGTATTCCTAAAAGCCAAGTTTGCAGTATTGCCAGGGATACAAGAATCCCCAAGACAAGGAGGGAAATATCGCGAACGTGGTGAAAAACGAGCTTGAAGTCCACCATTTTGATCAGTATGATCAACGACAAAACAAGAAAGGTTATTCTAAGTAATAAAGTGGTTCCTTTTGCGTGGGTGCATCTATTTGGGGACATGGAAAATTTCTTTCGGTATTTGAGAAGACCACGGTACCAGCGCATGATCGGAAAGGGAGATGCCCAAGCCCAATCAAACTGATTAACGGCGGCACAAAAGTATGGCCTTTTTCGTTCACTCTGACGGCATGACGGACAATATAAACCAGACCGCTATGCTGAAGAAATGAGGCTGACCTGTGAGAGCACGAAGGCCGGGATCACATCAACGGCAGAGGGGTTTGTGAAGCTTTTTTCAAGGAATTTGCTTTATCGATACAGGGAAATTTCGATATACCGTTTTCATGTCTGCCTGCAAGAAACGGGGTTATGATTGCATCATCAAGGAGACGATCTATTATTCATGTCTCCTTTCAGTATCGTTCTTTATTCTAAACTGTTCCGGACCGGTGATCTCGGAAATAATCCGAGCGACATATTCACCAAGAACTCCAATACCGGCCAGCGTCATGCCGCCAAAAAATATGATAAGTAATATCTGTGTTGTAAAGCCCGCAACGCCGATCCCGCCCGTCAACCAGCGCAGGAAAAACAGAACTGCCAGCAGCATGCTGACTGCTGCCGAAAAAAAACCTGCTACACTGAACAATCTCAATGGAAACGTGCTCGCATTGATGATATTTTCAAGCGTCGTTTTCACAAGATTCGCCGGACCGTACCCGCTTCTTCCCTGTATGCGTGAAGTATGCTGTATCGGAATATTTTTAATTTTATCCGTCATCGAAATAATCAAAGGTGATATTTGAGGTTTGGCAGTCCGACAGGATAGGATTGCTCCTGCCAGATCTTTTCTCATGATCCTGAAACTGGTGGTCTGAATATTGGCTGGTTTTCCATACACAAAGTTTATAACTTTTTGATAAAACCAACTCCCTACGTTACGAAATACGTGATGCTGTTTTGTATCAAACCTGCCCATTACGCACAGGACTTCTTCATCTTCCCGCATCGCTCGAATCAGCTTCGGAAGCTCTTCGGGAACGTGCTGAAGATCGTCATCCATTGTCAAAACAAATCGTCCTCGTGCTTGATTAAGCCCGCACATTATCGCCCTATTTTGTCCGACATTGTACAGAAGGTCAAAACCTCTCACCCAAGGGTGCTTTTCTGCGTTTCTCTTAATTGCAGGCCATGTGATCACATCCGGAGAACAGTCATTCACCAGAATCAGTTCGAAAGCTCCTGGAGCAACCGAATCCATCGCCACACCTATCCGGCTGACCAGTTCGTTAATCCATTCACCGCTTTTATAAACGGGAATAATGATGGAGTACTCAGTATTTTTTTCGCCCATTCTTTCTTCGTTCTTTCGCAATTTTTACGTCCGGTCAATATTGGCCCGCAACATTCAACGAGCAGAATACCTCCGCAGCCGCCTGACAGCGAAGACCTCCCAACCACCTACAAACGGATAGTATCGTCCCAATAAATGCCAGGGTTGTTTCATGATGCATGCAACTGCAGTTCTGATAAAATTCTTTTTCATGGATGTCGCCACAATTGACGGCCGGCTTATCATAAGACGGAATTCTTCTTGACCTTCACGCAAAGAAAAATATGATTCCCAGAAATTACGACCTAAATCATGCAAATGTGCCGGATATGTGAAGTTCATTTGAATCCTGAAGCAACTCAACAGTTTTATGTATGGCACCACCCATGGAGTCCTAGCATAAAAAAGGCCCCCTTCTTCGACTCTGCCGAGTAAGTCCTGCAATAAGATCTTTGGTCTGGCCGTGTGCTCTATTACCGCACTTGCAATGACATAACTATAATGTTTATCCTTAATGCAATCCAATGTTCCTATTTTATTCACATGAACACGTTTTTCCTCGCTCGTAACTGTTGAAGTCCCGTAATCGACAACATCGACGCTTAGTTGATTTACCCCGTCTTTAACAAACTTCAACGCCGTCAAGTATGAAATGGATCCATCACCACCGCCATAATCCAAAATTGAGGTGCAGCTTTTGCCGGAAAGATTCCAATATATTTTTGTTAAGTGTCTTGCCATGCGGTCCGGTTTATCAAATGTAACATTCTGTTTGCTCTGCAAAAAGGAGCACGATTCGTAATATTTTGCATAGTAGCTCTGCAGGGCGGCATCGGTCGGCATTCTCGTTGCACTTGCGGCATGGCATTTTTTACAATACATTAGTGAAACTAAGGGGTTTTGCTGCAGCGTGAACAATAATTTTCTATCGCTGCTGTTACAGAATGGACATGTCAATAACTCTTCGGTAAGTTCCTTTTCATTCAAGTGCTTCGTGTAATGATATGAAGAAACCGATAAATGCATTTCTTTCCTCTTCCTGTCTCAGTTCCAAATGGGATAAGCGTATCCTCTTTTTGTTTTGATTTTTATTGTTAATGTTTTCTCGATCTTCTTGATTGCTTTGAATAATTCCGCCCTTGTTCGAGCGGTTACAATTATTGTTTTTCGTGATGTCTTATCCTCGATCGCATGGATTGATTGACCGACTTTCAGCCGGTTCAGGTTATGTTTAATAACTGACTTTATTTCGTTGATTTCGTCAACACCTTCCAAATCTACAATTTCGCCTTCCGGCAGATAGAAGGCGATATATCCCGCAACCGAATCGCTTATTTCCGTAACTGAAAAGATGACGTCTTTCCCTAATGATATGTCCAGAAGAAATTTTTCCGAGTCAAATCGTGTCAAGGCAGGAATGATATGAGACGATATATTGACTCCGCCCCCTCTTGCGCCGATCTCTATCAGATAAATCTTGCCACTTTTTTTGTCTGCGATATATTCCCCATGCGTAAGCCCCCGATTCAAGCCAAAAGCCTCTATGATAGTTTTATCTATTTCCGCAAGTTTTCTGATTACAGCAGGATCCTTTACGGAGGGGAAAAGTCTCCGTTTGGGGATAAAGCTATGTTTTAAATTAAAATGATGCGTATCTCCTACTGTCAAATCATGATATATCTTTTCATATATTACGCTTTCTACAACAAATTCATCACCTTCAATACATTCTTCTATAATTATTCCCCCACTCAAAGAATACTTGATACTCCTTGTAAAATACTTTTTTAAATCGTCGTTATTATTGATTCTAAATACACCCCTGCTCCCTTGATTGTCGACGGGCTTCATAACGACAGGGTAACCGACGTGTTTAGTGAAATGCTTCGCCTCTTCAATGGAACCGACAAGATCGTATTTTAATGTATGTAAGCCTGTTTCTCTGCATTTCTCACGCATCAGGAATTTGTCCGTAAACAAGCGGGCGGCATCCGTCCCTATGCCGGGTAATTTCATCTGCTCGGCGATATATGCAACGGTTCTTATCGGAATGTCGGTTTGATCAGTAGTAATGCCGTCAATGCACTCCCCTTTTGCGGCTTTTAGTATGTTCTCCTGATCTTTAACATCATAAAAAAAGACTTTATCCGCAATATCCAGACCAGGATATGGACCCTCCGGGCTCACAACAATGGTATAGAG
>ENA-UPXM01005172-UPXM01005172.1-activated-sludge-metagenome-genome-assembly--contig:-NODE-5172-length-12825-cov-4.496789_pt1 | contig 12825 bp, 12 predicted proteins | sample MGYA00238178_ERZ772708 | MGnify/ENA primary metagenome ERZ772708 (study PRJEB29002, sample SAMN05720212) | activated sludge metagenome | isolation source: anaerobic digester from wastewater... | reverse complement strand
TTATGTTCTTCTGCTAGTATTTTTAACACTTTGGCCCCCGTAGACACTGCTCCGTTTGCAGTGTATTCTATCACCGGGTATCCGCCAGCTTTAAATATTTCTGCTATTTGTTGTGGTGAATTAAAATTTATTTCAATAATTTTCTTATTAAGTTTTTCAGCCACTGCGTATACTTCAGGGTATGTTAGTAGTTTAGAATACAAATCTTTTATTTCTTCTTCTAATGCTTGTTTTATACTGGCTATACTATCAACGTCTATTCGTATTCCATTTAATTCTACGTCTATTAATACTCTAGTTAATTCCGTAAGTAATACTACTACGTCTATGTTTTCCTCAGATAGATTAGCAAATAAATAATCACTGAGCAATAATGTAGATGCACTATCTTTAGCATTATAAATTAGTAGGTTTTGTATGTTTTCCATTGATGAAAAACTTCCTCTTTTATATTCTTCATCGTTAAAATCGTAGCCTTTATGGTTCTCTACATTTATTTCAGGCAACCATGCTTCTAATTTATTAGATAATGAATTTTCATTTAAAACGTACCCACCAATCATAGTATCAAAAAATTTATTTACAGTTTTTATACCAGCTAACTTATTTAATACCTTAATATCAAATTTGATATTATGTCCGATAAATAAAATATCATTAGATGAAAATAGTTCTTCTAGTTTATTTAGTATTTTTTCTCTATTAACTAATGGTAATCCATTATAAGAAACGTCTACTGGAAATGCTACTCCAGTATTATTATATGCAAAGGCTATGCTAAGTAATTTAGTATTTGAGTTAAACATATCTAATCCAGTAGTTTCAATATCAAAAGAAAGTCTGTCTTTAGTTTTTAGGTCATTTTCTATAAAATCTAGTATTTCATCTTCATCTAATAGTATTTTATAGGGTAAACTTTTAGTAATAGTTTCATTTTGTAATATATTAATAAGTTCTTTTAAAGTTTCTTCATATAAGGATATATTTTCAGAGTAAATATCTAATCCAAATAAAGGTACTACTACACTATTATAATCTGATGAATAAACAGGAGATAGATAATTATAAGTTCCTCCCAATAAAATTGATGTTACTTGCCTACTAAAACTAAAGATATATTTAGGCTTTAATACATTAAGTTCTTTTTTTATTATCGGTAAACATTTTTTTAATTTTGTTTTTGTTAAAGTTTCTCCGTTTGTATCACACTTATATAACTCAGTAATGTATAACTTATTTGGATCTAATTTTAATGAATTTATTATATTAGTTATTAATTTACTAAGGGTTGAACTAAAGGCTACAGACGTAGCCTCACTTTCAACTAATAGTACAATCTCTATATCATGTGTAGGCAACGATGCTTCAATATTCATAAAAGGACATTCTTTTTTGCAATCCATGGAAACCTCCTAACTTACCAATTAACTCCAGATATTTCTTTTTTAACGGGTACTTCGATTTCAGATTTTTGGTTATTAAGTGCATCTACAGCTTTTTTAAACAAGATTTTAGTTTCTTCTGTTAAAGAGTAAGCATCGTCTATTATTTCAGTAGTTACATCTTTTTCTATACTTACATATAGTTTTATATTTTCATAATTACCAGTGTTTATAGTTTCTGAGATTCCAATAATAATTTTAGACATGTTTTAACCTCCTTTTAGTCAAATCCATTTACTTTAATTCCTTCAAGAGATGGTGGTAAATGCGTATGGATATTTTGTAATGGGATTCCAATTAAGTCTCCATGTTCAAAATCGGGTATCACAGTTACAGTTTTATTTTTTACTCCACGTCTTAGTTTTACAATTCTAAATACTAAACCTTCTGCCTCGTTATCTTCTAGATGTATTACAAGATCACTTACTTGTACTTTTATAATACTCCCTGACGTATGTTTTAGTCCTGAAGCTTTAGAATTAGCCATGGCATCTCTATTTAGCTGTGACGCTACTAAAATTCCTATGTTATATCGTTGAGCCAAACTTTTTAAATCTCGATATAATTGACCTATATCCATATATTGTTTTTCAGATGCTCCAGATAGTTTTATTAGATCATCGTAGTCAATTACAACATAATCTAATTTATAATTATATTCTAATTGTACCTGTTTTATTTTTTGTTCTATTTCATATACTCCCATACCTCCGGGTGAATCTTTTATAAGTACAAAGTTACCTCTTAAATAATTCTTAATATATTCAGAAAGTTCTCTTATGGTTGATTCTCGCTTTATTTCAATATCTTCAGAAGACTTATTTAATAGTAGCATAGCAACTCTAGTTAAAATTTCACTTTCTCCCATCTCTAAACTTACAAATGCTGTATTATATCCTCTTTTAGCATTAACAAGACAGCTATTAAGTACATAAAAAGTTTTACCTACATTAGTAACAGCCTGTAATACTCCTAACTCTCCTCTACTGATCCCCCCTCTTAATAGATTGTCTAGTGGTGGTACACCTAATGCAAATTCTTTAACTGGAATTAGTTGTTTGTAGATGTCGCTTATTTCATTAAAATCTTGTTTAATATCCAACATTGTAGTAGTAGAAATTGGAGCATCCATGCTGGATTTGAGTGTTTCTATATATTTAGAACCTTCATCACTATCTATATTAGGGAGTATTATTTGTGTCGCCGCTTCCCATACCCAATTTCTAATATATTCTTTAGCTTGTTCTTCGATAAAATCTAATTCTGGTACTTTTTCTAAAAAACTAAGATAAACATCTGCCTCTTCTGTAGTAGTTGCAGCTACTACTAAACTTTCTAGATTAGGCATTTCAAGTGCATTTTTATTAAATCGTTTTTTAAGTTCTCTTAAAAAAAATCCAAATGCTGGATCTTGTTTAAAAGACGCACTTAATAGTTTTGTATCTACTATATATAAAAATTTAGGGTATTTTATAAAAGATGCTAATACAGGCGGTAGTTTCAATATTAATCCTCCTTTAGTATTCCTGAGCCTATAGTTCCCATAAGTCCTATATTATTATCAATAGAGGATACTTGTTCTGCTGTGTTATTTAGAGCAGTATAAGTCTCAATATATTTAGCTTGCAATTCTTCGTCTGACATGGTTAGCAATGCCTCATAGTAATCAAAGTAGGTATCAAAGCCCCCTTGTTTTATTATATCATAACACATTTCATCTTTTTTTGACATATATGCAAATTTTATAAGACGTTTTTGTATCATATAGGCTATTATTATAGGAGAATATTCTAACATTAACTCATATATAGAGTTAGACGTACTATTAAAGTCTAACTCTTCTTGTCTTAGACGCAGTGTATTATAGAGTAAACAAGTTAGCATGTATAAAGATGTATACCTATCCTTTAATTTTTGTGTTTGCTCTTCTGAGAGTTCATTTCCAGACCTTATATTAGCTAAATAACGGGTTATATTTCTAAACTGGTTTCCATCATGAGAGAACAAAGTATTGGAGTAAATATTTACCATATAATTAAGTGTAAAAGTAAAAAAATCTATAGGGTCTATATTTAATGAATTTAATTCTACTTCTAATTTCTGGAATAGTGTTGAATTATTTGAATAGGGTACTAATTTCGCATCTGGTTTAACTTTTTTAGATACTGTCTTATATATAGAATATAGTGCTTTAGACAAGTAAAAGCCCCCTATCATAAACTATTTTTAATTCTTCCACTAATACTACCAAGTATTTATCTGTAATCATAAAAAAGGATAATTCCTTGCATGGTTTTAATACTGTTTTATTAACATTGACAGTACTTATAATAGCGTATACTCCATAATAAGGCTTAGAAACTAATACAACAGGTACTTTGCCTGAAGGAGCATCCTCTTTTGCTTGTTTAATAAAAGATTTAATAATAGCTTTATTTTTAACTATGTCTTCCAAGCTAAAGTCATAGCCAAACTTACATTCCAAATGTAAAGGAAACTGCTCTCCTATTACTATTATATCACCTTTAAAATTAGCCATACTGCCACTTCCGGGGGTTCTTATAATATTTTCATTGTAAGTTAATCCCCACTGTCCTGCTATATTTTTAGCTATTTTACGTTCAAAGTATTTCCAGCTTGTTTTAGACATGATAATCACTCCACAGAAATTAAATTATCAGCATATGTAGTATAGGGTGTGTGCGTTATTAAAAATATACTACTTTTTTCATATCCTCGTATATAATTAGAAAACTCTTCCATACCATCTGCATCAAGACCGTCAAAGGCTTCATCCAGTATAAGTATATTAGAAGAGAAACTTCCTAATTCTTCTAACAAAGCGTGTACAGCCAATATAAAACTCATATCTAATCGTTTTCGTTCTCCACCACTTAAATCAAAATAGCTTAATTCATTACTATCCTTAGTTATTTTAATATTAAGATGTCTTCTAAAGTCACCAGTAGACGTTTCTTTTACAGTGGATATGGTAAGTTTTGTATTAGGTAATAATTCTTCTAATATAAAGTTTATTTTAGTTTGTAAAGCTACTAAATAAATATCTAAGAAATTATTTTTCAACCCTTGTTTACCAAACAGATCTTTTATATTCTTTATACTTTCTAATAATTCAGTTAAAGCTTTCCAATTGGTATTATTTAATATTTTTTCAATTGATTGTATTTTTTTATTATTTTTTTCTATAATGTCATTTCTTGAATTTATTATAGAATCTATTTGTTCTTTTTTAGTTTTAGCAGTATTATTACCTTCAATTATATATTTAATTTTATTAGTATAATTATTTTGTCTTATTTCAAATGTTTTAATATCAGACTCTAATACTCTTATAGTGCTTAATATATTACTATACTCTTCATTTTCTTTAAATCTATTCAATTCCATAGTAGCTAAATCATTTTTTAAATCTTCTAATTCATTTAAAGTAGTAGTAAACTTAGTTATTAACTTTTGATTTAATGCTCTTTCACATACAATACATTTATCACTATCTAAGCTTTCTTTATATAAGTCTACTTTTTCAGGAAAAAACTTTTCTTTAAGTTTAAAATCTTTTATAATATTAGATAAATTTTCAATAATATCTTTTTTAGTAAGTAACTTATTTTTTTCTTCTTCTAATTTTTTAGTAGACTCATCTATTTTTTCTTTAAGTTTATCAGCTTCTATTTTACATTCATTAATTTTATCTTCAATATTATCTTCTTCATTAGGTACTTCTAATGTTTGTAATTTAATATTTTCATCTTTTAATCTAATTAAAAATGCAGTTAACCAACTTTTTAAATTTTCATACTTAGTATTTATAGTATTAAGATATTTATACAAAGCATCATAGTATTCATGTAAATCAGTAAATGCAGAAAAATCAAATATAATATCAAAGAAGTTTTTTTGATATAAATCAGTTAATTCAAAGAAATTAGATATATTATATTGACGTAAAAATATTAGTTGGTAAAAAGTATCTAATGTAATGTTTAATAAAGAGTTTAAATATTCTTGACCATCTTTAGTATTAGTAAAAACTTTATCATCAGTATTCGACACTACTGTTATAGTAGTAGAGGTAGCAGTCCTTTCTCTAGTAATGGTGTATCTTTTATCATTTATATTGACAACTAATGTGCCTTTTACTGAAGATTCTCCGATTTTAATGACCGAGGACACACTACTTCTTCTAGAATCCGCACCAAATAATATCCAAACAATACTTTCAAAAATACTAGATTTACCAGCACCGTTTTTACCTTCTACTCTGACTATGCCTTTATTAGCAAGTGAAAGATAAATATGAGAAATCTTTCTATAGTTATATAATTCTAAAGTAAGAAATTGTATATTTATCACGATAATTTAAGCTCCTCTACTAGATTTTCAGCATCTTTTATGGTTAGCTCTAATATATTTACCATATCTTCTATAATTAGTTCTTTTTCCCATAAATTGTATGTTTTAGGTAAGGTAGTTTTTAGAATATTTAAATCAATATCATTTAATCCAAACAATTCTATTTGAGTTTTTAATGTTTCATTAAAAGATTGTTTTAGTTTTACTACAGATCCTATTTCTTCTTTATGTTCCTTTTTCGTAGTTAAAAATATTTTAAAAACATTATCATATTCAATTAATAACTCTTTATTATTAGTTTTTATTATTGTACTTTTATTATTTAAGCTAGAATTAAACTCGTCCGTCTCTACTATTGAAAATAAATTTAATTTTTCTACATCCGTGATAGACCCATTTTCAATAAATATCAAAAAAGGATTATAATTAGGGACTTCAGATATTGAAACTGGGTATATAGACCCCGGCTGTAATATGTGATCTACTATTTTACTTGTGTGTACATGTCCATTTATTACTGCTCTAAAATCATTAAATAAAGGCTTAGGGAAGCTAGCTAAATTTAAATCTGTTAGCGTATCTATTATTATATGAGAAAATAATATAGTATAAGGGTTAGCCCATTTTAATAGTAAGGACGCTGCCTCCTCCGTATATGCAGTATACGGTAAAAAAGCAAATTTATGAGTACCAAAATCTTTAATGGTAGGTTTTGTTATTTTAATAAAATTGCTTGGCAATATATCTATTATAGAAGTCTCATTATCTATAAAATCATGATTACCGCTTATAACTATAGCTTCATTTTTATAACTAGACAATATACTAAATAATTCTATAAGAAATCTACTATCAAATTTATTTTTAGAATGAAAAAAATCTCCTAAAAAAATAGGGGTATAATTTTGTATAATATTTAATACATTAAAGAGTTTTTCTATCGCTGGTAAAGAAGTAGGGGAGCAATGAAGATCCCCTACTACAACAAATTGATTTAACATTAATCGCTAGCCTCCACTTTTCCAACAGAATTTAGAAAATCAAATTCCTCATTCCACTTATTCATTATTTCCTGCCGCAGTGTCTGCTCGTCTTCTTTAGAGATAGAGGCAAGCATTCTATCTTGTCCTTGCCATTTAGATGCTCCATAAGAATACCATGCACCTGATTGTTTTACTAATCCATATTTAAGCCCTTCGTTAAGTAAAACATACCAGTCTCCAAATGTGCCATTGTAATATAAAAGAGTTTCCATATTTCTGTTAGGGAAATTTATCTTATTCTTTTCCAGTTTTACTTCCGTTATATTTCCTACATTTAGCCCATTTAATTCATATGTTTTTTTAGCTCGCAATGAAATGTGAAGATTACCAGCATATTTCAGTGCATTCCCACCAGTAACTTTATCTTGTACTATGGTTCTAAACCCTCGCTGCTCAAAAGAGGTTCTAAACTGATTAACAAAAAGTATAATTGCCGGTAAATCACTAATATAATCTTCTAATACGGACAATGCTCCGCTTAATATTCTAGATCTAATAGCTATTGGAGCTTCTTTCTGATCTCTAACATTTTCATACTGAGATCTAGTAGAGGTTAGAGCTACAGAATCTAAAATAAATAATGTTGGTACTTTAATATCACTTTTAGAGGCTTTTATTATATCTAAGTATTCAATAAATTTACTAAAATACTCTTCCATAAACCTATCTTCTTTTAATTGAATGAACTGCCCTGTTTCTACGTACTTATCAATATCAATACCTACCTGTCTTATTCTATAGTCTTCCCACGCTTCTGTATCTTTTAAAATAACTACACCGCCCATTTCTAATGCGTGTTTAGCCATGTTAATCGCTAAAGTAGTTTTACCACTACTTTCCCAGCCTGATACTTGAACCATACTACCTGTAGGAACCCCTCCTCGTTGCAGTAGGCCGTAGTCGATTGCGAAAGAGCCAGTGGGGATTACAAAAGAATCCCCTTTTCTGGCTTCATACTTAACAGCTCCTTTGACTTTATTAAATTCATCTATGATAGACAATACTTACCTCCTTTCGATTCACATAAAAAAGTGCTATCATAATAGTAGAAACTTACTTACCAGTTATCTTATTCATAAATACATCGTAAGATGTTTTAGCAGGTTTCCCATTAACTACATTAAAATCAGCATCTTCTTTAGGACTAAACTCAGTAGTAACTTTAACCTCAGTAACAATATCGGCTACATCTTCAGCAGTTGCTTTAGGCAATACATCGTCAATTTGAATATCATTATTCTTAATAAACTCCAAAGCTCTATCACTGGTCATTGGAATAGTCCATACTCCACCAGAGTTAGTTTTAAGAATATTAAATAAATATGTAGGATATTGACTATCGTAGTGTTTAGATACGTGTATTAGCATTCCAGCAGATGGACTTACAATATCAGGATTGTCTGCAATATAATCTAACAATTGTCCTCCAACATCTATCGGTATAATAAGATACTTAATTTCTGCAGGATCATAAGAGATTACTGTTTCTCCTTTAGTGTTTTTTCCTTCAGTACCTATAAATTCAATTACTTTAATTGCTACTCGCTTTTTAGGTGAAAGTTTAGAAGAATCTTTATCTGTAGTTGCTTGTGCTGCGGCTTCGCAAATAAGACAATTATCATGCTGTACTAAACCGTTAGCTTCTTGCTCTGTTAGTGTAGGACAGAGGTATGTTGCAAAGTTATTAGTAGATTTCTTTGTTACTGAGTGGACTCCTATGATTGGAAACCAATCTTCTCCAACAGTAAGGATTCTGATTATTGCTTCTGGATTTCTTTTACTCAATATAAGCTGCTTGTTGCCTATAAATTTTGGAGCTGCTGCTGCATACTTGTTTTTCAGCCGTTCAATCTGATCTTGTATTGACATTATCTGCCTCCTAATTAATTAGTTTTTCCCATAATTGTTGCAAGCATAACTGATTTAGCAGCAAGAGCATCTTTAAGACCTTTCAACTTACTTAGCTCTGCATTTACTTCTACTAGCTTGGCTTTTATCTCTAGTATTTTAGGCTGAGAATCTATAAGTGCCTCTATTGTTGCTTCGGTTATCTTAATGCCTGAGTTCTCTTTTTGTGTTCGTATGTCTATGTAGTACTTTGCCTTCAATTCAGTGAGCTGTTCTTTCAAAGTGAGATACTCATGTTCTACTTCTGCAAATTGTAGATTGGCTTGCATTATCTTTCCTGCCAGTATGTAAGCGTCATCCTCCAGCTTAGTAATTTTTGTTGCGCTTAGATAGTCCTCTTCAGTTTTGAAAAACTGTGCCATGTTATCGCCTCCTTGATACTATATTAACACACCCTGCAGGGGCATGTGTTACAATTCAATTAAGGTTACGTCACCAAACTCAAATTTATATGTGCTAAGTCTCTTTTTGCTGTGTGCTTCAAGGAAGGCGTTATTCTTATCCCAAAAGTCTATTACCAGCGCTCTGTCCTTTCCAATGCGTTTCCTGAGTACTCGCCCTACTCGCTGTATAGTTTTGATTGGACTCATTCCAGCACCAGCTACTATTATGCAGTCTATACTTTTGATATTCAACCCTTCATTAAGTATAGTAGAGGCTATCAACACCTTGGTATCTCCAGCTTCAAAAGAGTCAATAACAGCTTGTCGTTCTTTAGGCGTATGTTCACCATAAATAAAAGGCGCATCTATGTTGTATGTTTTTAAACACTCTTTTATTAAGTCTCCATGAGCAATTCTATCTACCATTATTATAGTTTGTTTATTTGAAGACATAAGATCGTTAGCTATTCCAGCAATTATACTGTTTCTATTTTCATTATTAATTATTAGTTCGTCATAAGCTTCTGTATATTCATAACTATTTTTAGGATTATCTATTTCTATCATATTTATATCTGCTGGAACAGATACGCCTAGCTTTTCAAGTGTTTTAGAATCCATTTTAACTATTACATCTCCAAAAGCTCCTATCATAGCAGTTACATCTACATCTGACCTGTGCTTTGGAGTACCAGATAATCCAAATTTGTAATAAATATCAATATCATTTACAAACCGTTCATAAGTATTTTTAGCTACTGCATGTACTTCATCAAATATAACCATATCAAAACTATCAGAAATATCTTTCATATACCACTTGTTTTTAGCATTTTTAGAAAGAGTTTGTATCATCCCAAGTGTTATAGGTTGAATATCAAATACTCCAGCACCTATTATACCTATATTAGTTATATTTAAATTTTCTTCAATTAGTTTTTTAGTCTGTCTTAGTAATTCTATAGAGCGTGTAATCCACAGTGTTCTAACACCAAGTTCTGCTATTAACTGCATGGCAATATAAGTCTTACCAGCGTTTACAGGCAACCATATAATACCTCTATCTTCATTTTTTATAATATCAAACACTCTTTTTTGATAAGATTTTAATTCTATGCTACTATTGATTTTAAATTGTTTAATAGGCTTTTTTCGTTCATCTACAATATTATATTTAATGCCTGCTGTATCCAAATGATTTTTAACAGTTGTTAAAAGTCCAGTAGGAAAATATTTTCCATGATTATTAAAAAATCTATAGTAACCATCCCACCTACCTTCTTTCACGGACTGTATGTGCCAAGCATTAGGTACTTTAACTCCTAGCTTATTATATAAGAAAGTATATTCAAAAACAGTTCCCTCTAAACAATAAGATTTAGAGTTAGTTATTTTTATTATCATTAAAACCCTCCTAAGAATCCTCTAAAATTTTCTTTAATTTACGTCTTATAGTTTCTAATCTTCCATATATAGAAGATGGAGAAGTATTATATTTTTTAGCTAAAATTTCTATGTTTTCTTCATATAAATATGCCTCATTTAATAATTCTAACTCTTCATCAGATATTTGTGATAAAATATATTCATAATTAGGTATATTTTCTATTAAAGTCGACTTTGGTTTAATTTCATCAATATTTTCTACTAAAATATTATCTGATTTAAGTTTTTTTATTGCTTTAGCAGATCTTATATAAAACATAGAGAATAATAAAGGCATATTAGTCTTATCTATACTATTAAATACTTTTTCACACCTGTACATCATATAAAGTTCAGAACATACATCTTCAAAATCTTGTGGTTTTATATATAAGCCTTTATCTCTTAGCCAGACGGATAAAACTATTGGTATTAATTTAAAATAAATATATTCTTCTACCGCTGACATAATAATCTCCTTTAAAAAATAAACGTTTTATCTCCTTGTTTCATATAGGGGTAATCGTGATTGATTTCTTCATATGAAGTATCTACTGGATTAGTTAAAATCTTATGTTCAGTTTTTTCCATTTCATAAAACCAGCCACCTATATGAGAATATACTTTACCCATTCGTTTAGCAAAACTTGTTAACCCTTGAAAACTGCCAAGCTCAAAACTGTAAACTCCTCTTATTGGAGCATAAAACAAATAATGATAATGAGCCTGAGCAACTATGTCTGGCATATACCCTGCTGGTAGTTGTTCTACAAATTTCTGTAATTTATAACTCAGGGCATATGTTTGTGAGCCTAATCCATGGTGTAAGTAAATAGTAATTCCATTAAGATCCAAATAAGCCCCGTACTTACCTAAATAAGTAATATCGTCTCTCCTACTAGCCAGCGTACTTACAGCATTCATTCCTGTTCCAAACCCATGATCGTGATTACCAGATATTAAATAATAATGTAATCCTTCGTATTTAGGAATTACTTCTGTAGCATAATCTACTTGTTCGTCTATTGTATGTAAAAATATTTCTTCAGTATGATCTCTGAATACTCTAGTTCCATCAAAAACATCTCCTGAGCATATTACGTCTCTAATTCCACGACTGTAAGCTTCGTCTATAAATTCTTGTAGTCGTGTTATTTGCTGACATTTAGAACCTATGTGCCAATCACCTGTTAGAGCTACCTTTATTTTTCCTATAGCCCCTCTAATAAATTCAAAAGTATTTAGATGATTAGATGGTTCATATATTACCCAATTAGAATTTATTATTATATCATAAGAATCTGACATAAGCTTATATAATATTACAAGTAATTGTTCTATATTATCAAGTTTTAATATGTCCATAAGCTCTTCTATAGACATGCTTTTATTTTTATTTAATAAGAATAATATATGCTCTTCTACATTAGTAAATTTATCAGCCCTCATTCGAGCATTGGCAGTATCTATTAATCTATTGTATCTCTTTCTAACAGCATTTTCTGATCTATTTACAAGATTTCCAATATCTTTCCAAGTATAATTAGCAGTTCTGAATTTAAGTATAATTTTATCCTCTTCTAGTGTATATCTCATAATTTATTAAAATACCTCCACATTAAGTCTCTTCATCCGCTAGTCGTTTCTTTGCTATTTCTATGTATTCCTCATTCAACTCGATACCGACATACTTGAACTGCTCCCTCACAGCAGCTACAAGCGTAGAACCGCTACCAGCGAAAGGGTCAAGCACTGTTCCGTTTGGTGGTGTTACCAGCCTTATAAGATACTGCATTAGAGAAAGTGGTTTTACTGTTGGGTGATGGTTTTTTTGTGGTTGTGCTGTAATTTCACCATTTCCTTTTCTATAATCAACATCTGTCCATTTATTGCTTCCAGCAAGATTTTTAGCTTCCAACCCCTCACACCCTTTATTTCTTTCTCTCTTGCTTGCTTTAGCACAGTAAAAGAAACGTGCTGCTGAATTTGAATTAGTCTCAGGAAACAGTCTCAACACTTCTTCCGAGCCATCATGAATAAAGTTTGCAGGCCAACGACCTGTCGGAGCATAATCATTTAACTTAATTGCTTTCAAGCCGCTGTTCATAGCAACTCCACCCGTTTCTGCGGAAAAGCTCTGTACTCTATCCCATTCTTTTTCAAAATGCTGTTTTTCACTATCAGCAACTTCCACTCTGCAATCATCAATGTTTATCCCGCCAGTTCCCCATTTCAAGACGTTCTCAGCTA
>ENA-UPXM01005169-UPXM01005169.1-activated-sludge-metagenome-genome-assembly--contig:-NODE-5169-length-12839-cov-7.054678_pt1 | contig 12839 bp, 14 predicted proteins | sample MGYA00238178_ERZ772708 | MGnify/ENA primary metagenome ERZ772708 (study PRJEB29002, sample SAMN05720212) | activated sludge metagenome | isolation source: anaerobic digester from wastewater... | reverse complement strand
TATCGCTTTTAGTTAACGACGCAAGCCCGATAGCGCAAGTCGATTTTCAGGGGAGTTCGTTAGTAGGGACTTATTTTGCCCCACTGGATTTACCATTTTACGCAATGTCGTTTATTCCAGACTTAAAGCTTAATGGAGATTATGTTGCATTTGACAATAAAGGAAATGTATACACTTTTAGCAGACTTGACTATTTAGCCACTTATTATTTTGGTGTAGCTGTAATAGACAGCGTTGGTTATCTTAATAGATATGTCGATAAGGTTGGTATTTATGAAACGAATTATTGGATGGCAACACACCGAAGCAACTTTTTTATAGATAGAAGATTGTATTTAGGGAATAAAGCCGAACCACTACCTGCCAGCCAATCAAGGAAAGTTTGTGAGGGTATAACTAACGAGTTTATAGCTGGGTATATTATAGGTAATTTACAGAATTGCGATTTAGACTTAATCGAGCAAGAGAAAGGAAGAATCACTCTTACGATTGCGAGTTTCAAGTATTACTATTACTTATACCAAACTGTAAAAGTAGAGGACTTTGACTTGCCACCGCTTATGGGTAGGATTTATGTAGTCATCGACGGAGTTAATTACATTATACGAACGACATCAGTCAGATTAGAATATAATGGTATGTATAAGTGTATAATAAATGGTATAATAGTTTAGTAGTTATAGAGAATAATAAAAAGACAATAGAAATGTTGTCTTTTTTATTTTGTTTTACGTATAGTATATTACAACACAAATATGAATGAAATCTTTTTGTGTCTGAATAAGAAAAGGAGGTGAAAATATGGAAATGTATGCTTCGCTATTGAACGAGCGACCAAGTGAAGTCAATTTCGAGCTTTTTGAAAGAACAGAAATGAGCATTTTTCTGAAAAATTATTTTCAAAGATTTGGAGAACTTCCCCCGAAAGCCGTATTCGAAAGTGAATTCAATATAGAACTACCTACTGAATACGCACCGTGGGAGTTTTACGAAACAAAGCTAAAAGAAGAGTATTTTATAAGACAGGCTTTGCCTGCATTAACTAATTTTAACAAGCACTATGAAGAAGACCAGAAAAAAGCACTTTTAGCATTAAGGGAGCAACTTGTAAGTTTAGCAGAGCCTGACGCTATCGCTGAACCTGTATCATTAGTTCACGATTTAACAAGACATCAAAGATTTAAGGAGAGGGACAATGCCCGTATTTTAACAGGAATAAAGCCACTCGATGAAGCGATGGGCGGGTTAGCAACAAAAGACGAGTTTGTGATTATATCTGCCAGAATGGGGATTGGAAAGAGTTGGGTAGCCCAAGCAATGGCGACCAATATGGCAGAAGCAGGTTATCGGGTAGGGTTTTACTCTGGTGAAATGTCAGAAGACGAAGTTGGAGCGAGATTTGACTCTTTGGTATCTAATCTTTCCAACTATGCCTTGACAAGGGGATTAGAAATCGATTTAAGTTCGCATATTGCCCGTTTAAGCCAGTTTGAAGGTGACTTACTGGTAATTACACCGAAGCAACTTAAAAGGAACGCCAGACCAAGCGATATAAGGAGATTTGTTAGAGCCTATGACATAGATGTAATGTTTTTAGACCAGTTGTCTTTAATGGAACCTGATGGTATGTCTGGTGGAGCAGATTTCGAAAGAAAGGCAATGCTTTCGTATCAATTAAAATCAATACAACAAGAATTAAGAATTCCTATTATTGCAGTAAGTCAGTTAAACAGAGGGGCAGTGGGGGAAACACCAGATACGAGCCACATAGCGGGGAGTGACAGGATAGGACAAGATGCCACGTTAGTATTAGCATTAGGAAGAAAAGACGATGTGCTTAAGATGAAAGTATTAAAAGCAAGGAGTTTCAGAATTCCACAGCAACCGTGGGAGTTTACTTGGGACATAGACAAAGGTATTTTAGAGGAAAGACTTTCTGGGTTAGACGCAGTAAGAGCAAGTGTTCAAAGAGCAAATGCACAGCAAGCGGTTAATGAAGCAATTGCTATACACCAACAAGCCCCCGTAGTAACGGAAGGTGATGATGAGATATGGTAAACGCAATCTTGCGTGTTTTTCCAGATGCGAGAGTTCAGTCTGGGTATGTCAGAATAAGGTGTCCGTATCATAAAGGAGGAAAAGAAAGGCGTCCGAGTATGAGTATTCTACTTGAAGACAGAGGGAATATGCCTGCTGGGACTTGTCATTGTTTTGCTTGTGGGAAAGTGGTATCATTAGAGCAACTTTTTCAAGATATAGGGAAAGAGTATTTAGAAAGGATTGAAGTTCCCCAAGCTAAAAAGAAGGTAGAATTATCAGACCACCCGTTAATGTTTAAGCCCCAGTTGCCGTATAGATTTTCCAAGTATCTGGCAAGTAGAGGGATTAGTGCCGAGACACAAGAAAGATTCAAGATTTACGAAAAAGACGATAAAGTATATATGCCAGTATTTTCAAGGGACGGGAGGTATTTGTATTTTAACGCAAGGGAATTAACCCGAAAACGATTTTATGTTGAAGGTGGGAAAGAGAAATCATTATGGGGGATTGAAGAGATTGATTTATCGAGACCGATAATGGTATGTGAAGCACAGATTGACGCTTTATCGTTATGGGAGGCAGGTTTTCAGGCCGTAGCGACATTAGGGGCAGACAATTTAAGTGCACTTGAAATGATAAAGAGTTCAACAAGTATAATTATTTTAGCATTTGACCCAGATGAAGCAGGGGAAAGAGCTACGAAAAAAGCCATCGAGATGTTAGGTGGGTTTAGGTGTAGGCGATTAGATTTGCCAACAGGAATTGATGTCAATAGAGCATTGACTGACATACAAGACATAGAGGTTTTTAGAGATTATATTCAAAGAATAACAGTAAAAGTATAAATGAATTACGTATAGTATATTACAAAGGAGGAATATGAATAAATGTTAGAAAAAATTAAAGAGATACCGTTCATAGATGAGAGTAGGGCTCTTAAAGTAAAATCTGTAGACGGTAAAATCATTTTAGAAAGAAATGACAAAGTAATCTGGGCTCAAGAGAGCACGAGTATTGAAGCGGAGGGGATTAACTGTTTCGTTGAAGCCAAGAAGTTTTTTGCTTTATATGAAGACATCAAGTCAATGGAGCAGGGGACTTGTTTGACAGTAACATTAAAAAACGGCGCAAAGTATGAATTGCCTTTTTTAGCAGTTCATTGGGATGAAGTTTTAATGCCTGACGAATATGAAGACACGATTACATTTAAGATTAGTGACTTAATGATAACGACATTAAGAAATCTAATTAAGCCAGAATTGCAATGTATCTACATAGATGAGAACGGAGCAGTAAGTTGTGACATTATAAGTGCTTGTATTTCTAATGAAGTAAAGGCATCGCACCCATTTTTATTGCCGTTAGATGTTCAAGAGTTAGTAGTTGATAGGATTTGTAAGGTAAACGCTACTACTGACACGCTTTACTTAAAAGGGGTCAATTTTAGTATAGCAACTGTCAAGCCGACATTGACAGATGATTGGTATAATCAATTAAGAGAAATGGTGGTCGGAGTAGAAGGGTTTGTTCCAACAGAAACGCTAAATGAAAGTATTAGTAGGTTATCATTATTTGACGATTATGTAAGGTTTGATGGAGAGAAAGTTATAGCAGGGAGCAACTTTGAGCCATTCCTTTTCAAAGATTTAGAAGACAAGCCTTATGAAATTAACAAATTAAACAAGATATTGCCAGTATCAAAGTTCATAGCAGAATTAGAGAATAATTTAATACTAAAGAACGATGGAAGTTTATTTCTAATATCGGCAATAGAGGAGGCATAATGAATAAGTTTTTTGAAAACAGGAAAAAGGCAGACGCTACTGCATTAGTTAACGCTCTTTTCAAAGAGATGAGGGTTGAGGAAGCGGGGGAACCGAGTCTATATATAAACCCAAGTAGTTTAAATTGTCCTGTTGCCTGTGCTTTCAAACTAACAGGAAAGCCAGTAAGGGAGAGTGTAAGTAGTTTTCAGTCAAGGTCTTATGCCGACAATGGAAATGACAGACACGAAAGGATACAAGCATTTTTAAGTCAGACTGACTATTGGGTAGACATAGAGCAGTATATTAAAGATAAAAATCTACCGCTTGAGATTATTGAAAAGCAAGGGTATGAAGTATTACTTTTAAGCGAATCAGAAAAAGTGAAGTTCAAATGCGACGGAATGCTTTTAATCAATGGAGAGTATTATGTATTAGAAATCAAAACGGAAAGAAGTTCTATAAATGTTACAAGGACTGCACCGAATCCGAAGCATCTAAATCAAGGTATTGTTTATGCCACTTTATTAGATGTTAGTAAGATTATGTGGGTATATGAAGGAAGAGAATTTTTAGAGCAGAAAGCTTTTTCACAAGAAGTGTCTACATTAGAAAAAGAACATATGAGGCAGTATTTACGCGCGATTAGAGAGCATAAAGACAAACCAGAGAATTTAGAAAGAAACAAAAGTGAATGTAATTATTGCGATTACAAGAATTATTGTCGTATGTATTTTAACGAATTAAAAAAGAAGGAGTTATTAGAAAATGTCTGAAAGATTAGATTTTACATTTGAAGCCATTGAAGCAAGGGTTGATGATATCATACAAAAGGCGTATGAAGTTATTAGTGAAAGGTTAGAGACATCAAGAGCTTTAATCAAAGAAGTTAAGACTGCAATGGCAAAAGGGGTCGACCAGATTCCGACGAATACGCTATTGGAATGGTCGGTAGCAATACCTATTTTAATTGACGAATTAGTTCCACAGAAAGAAGCATTCGGGTTAATGAAAGACCTTTGGGATATTGAAACGAAACAGATGGGAGCAAAAAATCTTTTAGAACTCGATATGAAAAAGAGTGAAATCGAGAGTATAAATAGGGTAACAGGAACAGAAAATGAAAAGAAGAGGTTAATATCACGCTATATGCAAAATGTATTAGCGGGGGTGCAAGAAGCTTTATGGATTCTTTTTCAGAGTATAAGAAAGATACTTGACTCAAGAATCGCGTCTGGGGGATTATAGAAATGGCTAATTTGAATGACGTATTAAAAGCAATTGAAAGGGTTAGTGGAAAAGGAGCAATAATGAGGGGGGTAGAAGTTAAGGACGTTGAAAGGATACCACTGCCGATGGCGTTAGTTAATAGGTCGCTATATGGAGGAATACCGAAAGGAAGAATGATTGAGTTTTCTGGGGCAGAGGCTTCTGGAAAGACAACGACTTCTTTAATGGTTTCAAGTGCTTATCAAGTTCAAGACGAAAGACCTGTATTCTTTATTGACGCCGAAGGGACTTATGACCCAAGATGGGCGCACTTATTAGGAGTAGACAATTCAAAGTTAATCAAATGGACGCCAGAGAATATGACTGCCGAAGAAGTTTTTCAAAAGATTTTAGAAGTTGCCGACACAGGCGAGGTGGGGTTAATCATATTAGACAGTATACCTGCTTTAGTGCCACAGCAAGTTGACGCAAAGAATATGACAGAATATCAGATGGGTGGAATAAGTAGCGCTCTTACAAAGTTTACACAGAGACTGCAAAAGATATTACTTTCAAAGAGTGATGTTGTATTTATTGGAATTAACCAAATAAGAGAACGTATGTCACAATATGGTTCACCGACTAAGACGCCAGGTGGTAGGGGTTGGAAGCATTTGTCATCAATAAGAATAGAATTTAAGAGCGAAAATGTAGATAAGAATGGGTCATATCTTTCAGATGGAGCCGAGAATCCTGCTGGGGTAAAGATTATTGCCAACCTAAAGAAGAACAAGACAGCCCCAAGAAACAGAAACTTAAGTTATTATATTATTGACTTTGAAGATGGGTTTAACGAAAAGATGGACGTAGTCAGTTTAGCCATCTCATTAGGGATAGTGAAACAGGCAGGGGCGTGGTTTTCGTATAATAACAATGAAACAGGCGAATTACTTTACAAGGCACAAGGTAAAGGGTCATTTGTTGAAGATTTGCCTGAAGAGGTATTTTTACAGATGAAGAAGGAGGTAAACGAATTTGACAATTGATTTAGCAAGAAACAAGATTGAGTTTCAAGAATTAGTAAAGAAGTATATCAAGCGTGAAGGAATAGAAGAGTTTATGGAGTGGCTTGATACAACAGATTTTTATGAAGCACCTGCAACGACGAAGTATAACTTGTCGGTTGAAGGAGGTTTATGTCAGCACTCATTAAATGTTTTTCACACGATGGTAGAAATGGTGAATAATTTTTATAGTAAAGAGCCCGATGACAGTAATGTTTACAATGGAGACACATTAGAAGCACAAGGGGCGTTTGCTATGGAGAGTATTGCCATAGTTTCGTTATTCCACGGAATACACAAGATAGGGTGTTATGTCAAAGATTTTAGAAATGTAAAAGAAAATGGAGTTTGGGTTCAGAAAGAGTATTGGAGATGGGACGAACAGTTTATCTACGGAAAGGGAGCAAAGTCAGTATACATACTGCAACAATTTATGCGACTTTATGTAGACGAAGCTCAAGCCATCAGATTTTATTTGGGGGGAAGGGAAGACGTCTTATCAGGACAATTTGAAACTGCTTATACGGGAGTATATGAGAATAGTCCGATTGCAGTATTTTTGTTCTTATCAAATGAAGCTGCGACTTGGCTTTCAAGAGAGTAGGTAGAAACACCTATTGCCACAAACTTTATTTGAACTGATTATTTATAAATCTTAATGGAATAAAAAATAATCACGCCAGCGACAAGGTAAGGTTTTTAAGAGAAAAGGAGGGTTTTATTGGGAAAGTTTTTTGAAAATAAAAAGTTCGAGAAAAAAGAAAGGAAACAACCGAAAGTAGACGATACTTATTTTGTAAAGCAGAATCTTATGAAATCGGTAGACAGAGATACTGAAGTTAGGAAGGCAGTCGAGAAATGGCTTTTTTCATTTGACGGAGCCTTAACGAAAAGCGCATTTGAGCGCCAAATGAAACGACTTAACTTTGACGATACGAAGGCATTAGAACAATTAGAAAGGGCAAAGGGGAGAAGGACAATTCCACTACCCCCACCACCAAAGTTGCCTGTATTAGAAAAGTCATTATTAGAACAAATGTCAATAGATACTTATATAGCGATAAGGGGAAGATATTTTAAGGAGGCAATAAAAAAAGTTATTACTGAATTAAAACAGTTCGGGATTGTATATGTATTATCTATTGAGAAACTTATTTTAGAATTTAAGAGCTACAATGACAAAGGGGACGCCCCGTTTATGATAGACAAGGCGATAGAGTGTGATTTTCTAATCATTGTAGATTTAGAAATGCCTATTCATTTAGAATGGCACATTAACGAGGCTATTGAAAGGATTGGAAGAGTTAGGGAACTAAAAGGGTTGCCGATTATAGCGACTTGGAATAGGATTAACGATTGTAAAGCTTTCTTTAAGAGATTCAAGATTTATGAGGTGAAAGAATTATTATAGTTCGTATAGTATAATATAAGGAGGTAAAAATGGATAAAGAAGTAAAATGCAAAAAGAAGAACTGCTATAAGGAGTTACAAGCTTCAATTAAAGCAGATTTAAGTGATGATGGATTAACCGTTGAAGCATCTGGGACAGGTAGAGGGTTTGTTGCATTGCTGACAATTCTTACGAAAAAGATATCAGAAAGCATTAAAGTAGACCAGAATACTGTTATTGAGTTAATTAGCAAAGCTATAAATGAATTGGAGGAATAAAATGCCAGAAACTTTAAGGGAAGAAATCAATTTACAAGATAACAAAGTTATTGAAAATCTAACATTAGAACAATTAAAGAGTTCTGATTTTAGAATTGCTTATGGGGAACTTATTGACACCATAAACAAAGCAAATGAAGTTAAAAAGAAAGTAGAAAACAAAATTAAAGAACTAATGGAACAGGATTATTTAGCAAAAGGAGAAACAAAGTTAAAAGGGACGGCAATGAACTTCGCTTTTATTCCGTCATATGTTAAAGAGAGTTTCGACTCTGCTAAATTAAAACAGGAGCGCCCAGATTTATATGAGAATTACAAGAAAGTAGGTCTGGTAAAAGCTTCATTGAGAATAACATTAAAAGAAGGAGGAAAGAAATAATGTTGAATCTTGCAAGTTATGCAAAATTAAAGCCGAATAGTAATAAGGGCGAGTATATCAAGTTTGAGAATACAGGGGATACGAAGTATTTGAGATTTTTATATCAAAGTGGAGGCGATAAAATGGGTGAAGATGTTAATTTTTATCGTAAGCATTGGGACGACGCACAAAAGAGGTATATTTATGGAGATGAGAAAGGGCAATTAACTGCTACATTGAAATGTATTGAATATGACGCAGATGGTAGCAACCCAAGACTTGTTTTATGGGAAAGGTCTGCATATTTCTGTAAAAACACTTTATTGCCTGCTTGGAGAAACTACCCAAGAATTATTGATGGGGTTTGGAAAGTGACTGCGACTTCGCCAAGAACGAGGGACGCAAGTTATGCTTTATTCCCAGTAATGAATGCAGACACGATAAAGTTCCCGATTGTCGAGTTCGATGAAGAAGATACAAGCGATATGGTAAACGAGATTAGCTCTGAAGTATCTACTGAAGCCCCAACTGCTGAAGCCCCCAAAAGTAAAAGTAAGTATTGGGAGTAATACTTGTTAATAAAGATTGACGGACTAAAGCCTAAAACTAAAACAAAGTTGCCAAAGTTAAAAACTGAAAAGAGGGCGTCATCTGTTAGAAAGAGAAGGGTGGTTGACGACTCTATTCAGGTAGCCAACAAAATGAAAGAGTTATTCAGCGATTACGATTGGACTGTAATCACAACAGAAGAGCAGTTAAAGAGTTGGCTTGATGGAGTTGGGGATATTGGGCTTGACACCGAGACAACAGGTTTAGACATTTTCAAAAGTAGCCTTGCCGGAATAGGGTTAGGGACTGAAAAGAAATGTGCTTATATTCCGTTATATCACGAAAAGGGAGTTAACTATCAAGGAGACATAAAAAAGATTGAGAGTTATCTTAAAGATAGAAAGATATATGGCTTTAATGCCAAGTTCGATATGAAAGTATTAAAGCATTATGAAGGGATTGAATATAAAACTTATTGGTGTGGGTATCTGGGAGCAAGATTATATAATTCTGCTGAGCCTGTAAATGGGCTTAAAGAACTTTACAGGAAATATATAGACCCAGAAGAAGATAGTTATTCATTTTCGCAACTATTCAGCAACCCGTTTACATTTTACGACCCTGCGATAGTTGGAGCGTATGGTGCGGTTGACGCAATGAGGCATATAAGATTAGGGAAATGGCAAGAGCAAGTTTTAGATAAAGAAGTAATGAAGTTAATGAAAAATCTTGAAATGCCATTAGCCCATATATTAGTTGACGTCGAATTAAGGGGAATTGAATTAGATTTAGAATGGTGTAATGAATTAGTCAGAATGTTAGAAGCCGATATGAATGAGATTAAAGCTAAAGTTGAGACAGACTACCCAGGTTTGAATCCGAGTAGCCCAGAACAAGTTGCCGAATGGCTTTACGATAAGTTAAAGTTCCCACAAATTGGAGGACGAAAGACGGGGGAAGACATATTAAAACAATTTGACCACCCGTTGCCGAAATTAGTATTAGAGTATAGGAAAGTTCAGAAATTACTTTCTACCTACGCAAAGAAAATGCCGGCAGACGCAGATGATGGAGTGATTCACGCAACATTTAATCAATATGGAGCAGATACAGGTAGATTTAGTAGTTCTGACCCGAACTTGCAAAACATACCAAGAGATAACAGATTCAGGAATATGTTTAAGGCAAGGGAGGGGCATAAACTTGTAAGTTGTGACTATTCACAGCAAGAGGTTTATATTTTAGCAAGTTTAGCGAACGATAAGTTAATGATTGAAGCCTATGAAAAGGGATATGATTTTTACTCTTATATGGCAAGTATAGTTTTCGAGAAACCTTACGAAGATTGCTTAAAAACAGGAAAAAGTGCCGAATTAAGAGACCAAATGAAAAGCGTAGTATTAGGTTTGAATTATGATATGGGTATTAAAGCATTAGCGAATGATATCGGGAAAACTATTCCAGAAACGAAAGAGATTTACAGAAAGTTTTTTGAAAGGTGTCCGAGAGTTCGGGAATTTAGAAATGAACGACTTGCTTTTGCTACGAAGCACGGTTATGTTGAAACAGTATTAGGGAGAAAGAGAAGAATGACTTCGTTACATTTGCCTGATTTTAGTTCCACTGACAAAGCCGTCGAGAAGACGCTTAATTCGTTAAAGAATGAGTATGGGATTAGTAGACTTTTATCAGACGCAAAGAAAGCAGGAATAGAGGTAATAGACAGAAGGATGCAAAAAGCCTATGAAACAAGACAGGTAGTAAACTCTGCCGTTCAAGGGTCAGCATCTGATATGACTAAATTAGCGATAGTAGTCGCTTCAAGAGACCCAGAATTAAAAGAATTAGGGTGTCAGATTTTAATGCAAATACACGACGAGATAGTTGCTGAATTTCCAGAAAATAATGCAGAAAGAGGAGGCGAAAGATTGTCTGAAATAATGATTGACGTTGGATACGATTTAATTGGATTGAAAATGCAAGCAGTGCCGAAGGTGATGTCATCTTGGGGAGAATAACAAGACACAAAGCAGACGGGCAAGCATTTGAAAGAGATTTTAGTTCTACAATGGGTGAAAGGTATTATGTAAGGCGATTGCCGACGCCAGGAATAAAGTTTGCAGGAATATCACAACCCGCTGACTTTATTCTTATTGGCAACTTTTTCAATTATGTAGAAGTAAAAGAAACTGCGGGGGAGAGATTCCAGCTTTCTGGATTACAACAAGAAAATGAAATTAGAACTTTTATACAAGAAAAAGAAAAGTTAAAGAGAAATAAATTAAAATGTGAAGTGCAGTATTGGCTTATTGTTAATTTTCTTAAGAAAGGGATTGTTGCTATACAAGGTGAAACCGTAATTGAGTTAATTGATAATAGGAAAACATTAAAACCAGACGAATGGGAGTTATTTCCATCGCTAACAGAATTAAGGGAGGAAGGGTTATTTTGATTAGAATACGAAAAGCAAGAAGTATAAGAATGCCAACATTGAATAGTTATTTTCTTTCAAAGTTTGATAGTTTTATGTTAAGGTATTTGAAAGGTCAAAAGCCATTTGCCGTATACCATAAAGACTTAATGGAGTATGAAATCACGCCAGAGCTATTTAAGACTCTTGGATTGGTAGATATACCTATAAAGGACGAAACCATTGCTAAACCGATTTTTGAACGGAAAAATGGGGGGAAATATGGATACCAACAAGACGCAGTAGAGTTTGCCCGTAAAACGAGGGATTTACTTATCAATTTTGAGCAAGGGTTAGGGAAATCACTAACTACAATGAAAATTATAGAAGACCAAGATTTTAGGAAAACGCTTATTATTTGTGGGCAAGGTAATTTACAGGAAGAGTGGATTAAAGACGCAAAGAAACATAATTATGTCGACTTACTTAATATGCGAATTGTTGGGGACGACACAGGGGTAAGTAGTCCGAAAAGGGCGAAATGGCTTTTAGAAAATAAAGAGGTAAAAGGTGTTGATTTAATAAACATTGAAGCATTAAGAAATGAAGAGATAGTTAAAGCCATCAATGAAATTGAATATGACTGTTTAGTCGTCGACGAAGTTCAGTCTGCCAAAGGGTGGAAAGCCCAACAGACAGAAGGCTTACACGATATCAAAGAGACAGAAGGGCAAATGAGAATTGCTTTAACAGGAACACCTGTATTAAATAGTCCGTTAGAGTATTTTTCGCTTCTTAAGTTTTTAAGAGTTCTTGATAAGGTAGCCAGAACGACCTTTGAAAATTATTATGGAGAATGGGCTTTTAATTTCTGGGGTCATTATGTTTGTAAGAATTTTAAGAATATGGATGAGTTAGCCGAATTGTTATCGCCAGTCATTGCCGTAGCAATGAAAAACGAATTAGACCTACCACCTAAAACAAGGCGTAGAATAGACTTAAAGTGGGAAAATGAAGAATATGACTACTTAAAGAAAGTGTACTCTATGACGACATCAAGGTTAATAAAAGAGGGTTTCAAGTCAAAGCCAGAAATAAGAGCTAAAATGCAGTTCTTATCGTCTACAGCTCAGCCTAAGATTGATTATGTTCTTAAAGAAGGTAAGAAAAGAAAAGTGCTTGCTTTCTCAAGATTTACGACTGTTTTAGAAGAATATAAGAATCAGTTGGAAAAATCTGGGTTAAAAGTTTTATTTTATCACGGAGCATTGTCAATGACTGAAAGGTTAGAAGTTTTAGAACAATGGAGAACAGGCGAGTATCAAGTATTGCTATTATCAATGATGGCGTCAAGGTATGGACTTAATTTAACGGAAGCGACGAAAGTTATTCTTATAGAACCACCGACTTCATTAGCCATTTTAGAGCAAGTGGAAGATAGAGCCCATAGAATAGGGCAAGACAAGCCAGTCGATAGCGATTTACTCATTACGAGTGATTTAGATGTTAGAGCATTAGAGAATATAGAAACAAAACAGGAAGATTTAGATATTCTTTACGATATTTTAGAAAATAATTAAAACCTACTTGACAAAACATTTAGAATAATTTATACTGAATATGTCGATAAGGAGGATTTTTAATAAGGAAGTTTAGCCGAATTAGAAGATAAGCTTAAGACGACTTACTTTATCGTATAGTAATATACAAAGGAGGAAAATGTATTATGATAATAAAGAAAGAATTACAAGGCTTAAAGCGATTAGAAAGTTTCATTA
>ENA-UPXM01005161-UPXM01005161.1-activated-sludge-metagenome-genome-assembly--contig:-NODE-5161-length-12855-cov-10.386172_pt1 | contig 12855 bp, 11 predicted proteins | sample MGYA00238178_ERZ772708 | MGnify/ENA primary metagenome ERZ772708 (study PRJEB29002, sample SAMN05720212) | activated sludge metagenome | isolation source: anaerobic digester from wastewater... | reverse complement strand
ATTAACTTTCCAGGGGACTCATCACTACTTCGGGTAGTGATGAGTCCCTTTTTTTTCTCGAAATACATCTATGTATTTATTTGCCATTATCGCTAACAAGCAACCAAGGACGACTCTTTCGCTCTCCCGCTCCCTCCCGACAAATCTCTTCATGTCTGTTCTCCTTCACTATTATTTTTAGATTCTAAAATGCTTCCAGACCTGCTTCCGCAATATAAGAAAAGTTGCATTAGTTCTTTGTGTTAGCAGAGAATTTTCTTTTGCACTTCTAAATAGATAGAACCATAAAACTTGGTTGACTAGATTAAAAAAGAATCTAAGATGAGGTTTTGTTTTTTATGTTACGAAGCGTATAATTACAGCAAATGAATCCTGAATCATCTTTTCGTAGAGGAACACAACATGCAATTGATTTGAAGCATCGCATTATTTTATTACAAATGATTGTCTTATAAATACTGTTTATAAAACAAGAATTGAGGTGATAGTATTGCGATTACTTGGAACATATGAGACTCCGGGTCCCTTTCCTCTGGACTACCGGAAGGGATTCATGTCGCTTATCAAGGAGTCCCTAAAAGCCTTCTCAGCTGAGGAATTTGAAAGGATTTACGGCAAACGTGCCGGAAGAAATATCGTCTTCAATTGCTACTTTGGGGAGGATATGCAAATAGATAAAGAAAACGAGAATATCATCCTCAAATCGCCCTCTTTTCTCCTTGAAGTCTCCAGCCCGGATACCAAACTAATAGCAATGATCTATAACGGCCTCAGGAAGAATCGTGAATACACGGTCTTTGGTTCCAGGATAAGGCTCAAAGAAATAAAGCCTGTAAACACTCTTATAAGGACGAAGGATAAGATCCGCGTCCGTTCTGTCTGTCCTATCCTGGTGAAATCGAGCCCGGATAGTGGATCAAGATATCTGCTGCCTGGAGAAGAGAGCTTCTATGGCAGTCTAAACCATTTCTGCAAGGTGAGATACGAAGAATTCTTCTCAGAAGAATTCAAAGGGAGCGTAGAGCTGCTTCCTCTTGAACTGAAAAGAGTTGTCGTAAAACATATGGGAACCTACCACACTGGATTCAAAGGCATTTTCGAGTTATCCTCGTCTTCTAAAATGCTTCAGTTCCTGTATGATGCTGGAATCGGGATAAGGACATCTCAGGGATTTGGAATGCTGGAGCTGGTATCATGAAGATTTACGCCTCCAACTGGCTTATAAACATGGGAATAGTAGGTTTTCTGAGGATCTTGAAGTATTCCGGCGTGGATATCACTAAACTCTTCAACGAAGACGGTTCAATAGAGCTGACAGAGGGATTGCTAGACAACTTCGGACATAAGTATCTTGCTTATAGTCTTTACTGGTACACAAAAGAACTTATCGATAATCTTCCATATAACGAAGATTTGAAAGATCAGACAAAAACTGCCATTGCAAGCCTTGAAGAAGCGTTGAAAGATGTAGAGACGCAACTCGCTGAAAAGCCTAAGAACAAGGATTCTCTAAACAAAAGGAAGAAGCAAGTAACCAAAACTATTGAAAAACTCTCAAAGTTTCCTACTGAATTCAACTTACTGCTGAATTATTATGCCAATCTGAACCTTATAGCAAATCCATCCAGTAAAACCTCAAAGCGTGCGGAGTCAATCGACGAGGAATTTGTACATCCAGCTATTGAATCGCTGGATGGAACACAGGATAATTCTCAACCGCTGTGTTCGATGTGCTCCAGAGTCAGGTCAAAACCTCTGGAAAAAGGGAAGTCTATCTTCTCGAAATCCCTGTTCTCTCCTCTTGGGGTCAGTTCAGAGAGTTTTATAAACTACTTTTTTAATCTGGAACCGCAAATGTACATCTGTCCGATCTGCAGACTTTTCCTGATCTGTGCTTACGCTGGATTGACGAGGAAACCATACGATCATGTGGACAAGACAAACGAAGTATTCGTGAATTATGCAGCTTTTGGACTCGAAGATCTTTTCAAAATGAACGAAGGTATCTCTCTCATACATTCTCTCGAAAAAGGAGAGACTCTTTACGAGCGAGTTATCGAACTTTCTCTCTCAGGGCATATAAAGAGAAAGTCACAGTGGTCGTTAGAGAACATACAGTTCATAGAGATGCTCGCAAAGCCACAGAAGGATACTCCAAACCTGAGGACATACAGACTCTCGCCGGATGTTGCAAGGCTCTTTGCCGATCCCAAAACAGTTGACACAAACCTGAAGAACATAACGGGCAGCATTCCTTTGAACGAGGGAACCAGAGAGGAAGGTTATATGAAACAGCTGGTTCTCAAAAACCTCATAAACGGCAAAGACCTTATGGAACCGGTCTTTCTTGCTCTGAGCACTTTTGTCAAGAACGACGGATATTTCGTCTGGCTGCTAATATCCGCTTTCAACACGATTGTCCTGTCAGCAAGAAGGAATTCGATTAGATCGGAAATAGATGGAGGTGCGAAGAACATGAGCGAAAGAGGAAACTACGGCATATTGAGGAAGTACCAGGAGATAGGCCAGAGAGACTTCACACATTTCGAGCTGGATAAGAAAAAGAGAATGTCTTACGTTCTTCTCTCACTTATCCACAACAACAAAGCCGAAGAGTTCTATGAGAACCTGCTGAAGATATACATTAACAGCGACAGATCCATTCCAGAAGAGATCGTTGGGCTTCTTACAGAGTCTCCGGCTGCTACTTTCAAAGAGAAGGCCTTTGCTTTCATGACAGGATTCCTTATGGGGAAGAGGGAAGATAACGACGAAGATAAAGGGGGTAACCAGTAATGGAAAAGTACAACAGGGGCTTGACATTAACCGTTGTAGTGGAAGGACAATCGCTGAATTTCGGTGAGGGGTTCGGAAATGTGGCCACTCTAAAAAAGCTGAAGCGCGCCAACGGGAACGAATACGATTTCTCCTCCAGACAGTCTCTCAGATACAGCATAGTCAAGATAGGCAACGAGAGTTTCGACTGGAAACTCTCTCCAGTCAAGGCAGAAGGATCTGGAGACAAAAAAGTAGTTCAGTTCGTTGCAGAAGAGAGCATAGCATCTTCTCCCGAGATCGACCTTTTCGGTTATATGAAGACGAAAAGCAAAGGAAGCGATGAGGGAACCGCAACCAGAGTTGCCCCGGTAAGACTCACTCCGGCAATATCACTTGAACCGTTCAACTACGAAGTCGAGTTTCAGACAAACAAGTGGCTTGCAGACAGAGCGGGGGAGAATCCGAACATTGCCAATGCCGAGAATCACAGGTCTCTCTACAGGTACACCGTTACGGTCGATCTCGATAGAGTTGGTACCGAAGCCTGGAACCTATCGCTGCCTGAAGAGGAAAGAAAAGTAGAGGTTTCGCCTGAAGAAAGAAGTAAGAGAGTCTGTGAACTACTGGAGATAATAAAGTATCTCTACAGAGATATCCGTGGTAGAAGAGAAGACCTGAAACCTGTCTTCATTGCGGGTGGAGTATACAAGATTAAGAATCCATATTTTATGAACGCTATTTCAGTAATCTGGAAGGGAGACAAACCCACAATAGATCTTGACCCCATAAAGGAGATCTCTGAATCCGTGGGAGATGGAGAAACGTTTATCGGGGCGCGAAAAGGCTACTGGGAAAATGATTTCGACGAAAGTGTTCTATCTCCCGAACAGGCAATAGAGGGAATGAAGAATCTGGTTAAGACTGTATACAGCAGGCAGTGATCCTATGGAACTTCTTAAAGTGACGTTATACCAGGAGACGGCGGTTTACAGGATCCCTTTCTCTCTGGAGATAGTCGAAAGTTACCCGCTTCCGACTCCATGTACTGTAAATGGAATGATACACAGCCTTCTGGGAGCCGATAGCCTTATTCCGGATCTGCGTTTCAGTATACAGGGCTCTCACAGCGGAATCATGGAAGACTACCAGTGGTATAAGAAGATGTCACCGGCCGCAGGTGGAACTTACAGTGAGACAAAGCGACCTATGGTTGTTAATGTCCTCAATGGAGTTACACTTATGGTACATATAGCTTCTAAAGACCACTCGCTTCTCGAGAAGATACTCCAGGCCCTTAACTCTCCACCGTATTATCCCTTTCTCGGAAGAGCCGAAGATCTTGTGGAGATAGTAAGCGCTGGTTTTGTACAGGTAAATGACCCTGAAATAGAAGAAGAGTACGGGCAGCCTGCCTTCGTCCCAAAACAGCTCGCAGATTCTATAAGTATATCCGGCACTCTCTACAGACTTCCTCTTAATTATTCTTACAGAGAAATAGAGAAACCTGGAAAGAAAAAAGAATCACTTTCCATTATTCGCGAGTTTGAATGGGGAGATTATTTCTATATTGAAAGGCCCAACATAGAAGAAGCCAGGATAGATGAGGAGGGGGATCCTGTTTGGCTGGAGTTGTAATATATGCCAAATCAAAACCACCTGAGACCCTTTTCGATCATACCAGGGCAGTAGTTGGTAGCGCACTGTCGCTACTGGAAGAGTACGGGAATAGAATAAAGAGCTCATGGCCAGAGTCTATTGCAGACTTGAGCAGGCTGTTGAGAATAGTAGCAACCTATCATGACCTTGGCAAGAACTATACGCCCTTTCAGAATGTCTTGAGGAAATCGATTAAAATCGATCCTCTTGCTGTTTCATCACTAGATCCCCATATTCCGCACAGCTTTCTATCGACTTCCTTCTTTCTGGCAGATGCGAGTGATCTTGGAGTAGAAGATCTATATCTCAAGGCACTATTGACAAGGGCCATCGCCTTTCATCATCACAGGGAGATCATGGAAAAGCTGGTCGACCCGGATAACGAGCTTCTCAAAGAAGTAATAAAGGAAGACATACAGCCCAATTACGAGAGACTGGACTTCATGAAAGAGCTCGGAATCATTCTTAACAGGCCCGGTTTCAAGGGTATAAAGAGAGTTCTGTCCGGTACCTGGGATTCATATTGGGAATCTGTTGTAAGAAACAACCCCGAATACCAGACGGCATATACCCTTCTTGCCGGGCTGCTGATGAAGGCCGACCACTCGGCATCGGCACATCTTCCCGCCGAGTTTGAGCCATTCGCAAATACAAAGGATTCTATCCTCAAGTATCTCGCAGAAAAAAAGATAGATGTTTCTTCTCTCTGGCAGATGGAGATCCTCGACTCAATTCGGGAGAAGAACGTGATACTCATTGCCTCTACCGGAATGGGAAAAACCGAACTGGCTTTACTCTGGAATGGAGACGAGAAGCTCTTCTATACATTACCCCTGAGAACTTCGGTGAACGCAATGTTCGGCAGAATGCTTTCGGTCTTCGGTGATGATGGACGAATAGGGTTGCTTCATAGCACTGCATCTGCGTATCTGCTGAAGGAAATCGATGAAAGCGACAAACAGGCCGGCGAAATGGTTGGCCTTATAGACAGGGCAAAACAGCTTTCACTACCGCTAAGCGTTTCGACTGCAGACCAGTTATTCACTTCAACATTCAAGTATCCCGGTTATGAGAAGGTCTACGCAACCCTTTCATACTCGAACATAGTAATAGACGAATTGCAGGCCTACAATCCCGAAATAGCGGCTGCAATTCTCTGGGGCCTGAAAGAAGTGACAGAGCTGGGATCAAAGTTCTGCTTAATGACTGCTACATTACCTGGCTTTTATCTGGACTTTGTGAAAGAAAACCTGCCGGATTTTGTGATTGAAAGGCGCTTTCTGCCAGTCTCAAAACACCAAATAGAACTGCTCAACGATAACATCATGGGGTACTGTGATTCAATTGTCGCTTCATGGAAGGAAAAGGAAAGGGTTCTGGTCGTAGTAAATACCGTCAAACGGGCCCAGATAATTTATGAGGAGCTGAAAAGAAAACTTGGGAATGAGTCAGAAAACAATCTTATGCTCCTCCATTCGGGATTCATTCTTCGGGATAGATCATCTAAAGAAAAGAGACTCCTTGACAAGGATAATCCTTTCAAAGGAATAGTGGTTAGCACTCAAGTTGTAGAGGCATCTCTGGACATTGACTTCCCGGTACTGTTCACGGAAATTGCCCCGGCCGACAGTCTCATACAGAGAATGGGGAGGGTCGAGAGAAAGATTAGAGAGGGCAAGTTAAACCTTGAGAAACCGAATGTACTCATATTCTGGAGTGACGAAACTTCTGGGGTTGGGTCTGTATATGAGAGAAGCCTTGTATCGGGAACGGGGAAGCTTCTAGAGAATTATTCAGGAAAGACAGTTTCAGAAGAGGACAAACAGGATATTGTGAACGCTCTCTATTACAGCGATAATGCAAAGAAGGTAAAGGAAAAATTCGAGAAAGCGATAGAGATGCTTAAACTGGGAATCCTAAGAGCCAAGAACCGTGATGACGCTCAGAAACTCTTCAGGGACATATCATCTATTGAATGTATTCCTTTCACGGTCTATGAAAAAGAAGAAGATGCTATATTGAAGCTTGTTGAGACCGTAGAGTCGTCTACAGAAAGGATTCCTCGCCTACGCGCAACCACTAAACTACAGGGATATACATTATCTGTGAAGAGATCCAGAGTTCCCGATTCAAAGATAGTAAAGCTAATCGGAAGTATAGCCGTGATAAACATACCCTATGACGTTGACGCCGGAATCCAGTACGAAGAGGAAGAATCTCCCTTTGTTTAGTTCAGATCTCCCTTCATACGGAGGGTTGCAGGTTGCATATTATACAGTGTGCAAGAGAAAGCTGTGGCTCTTCAGCCACGGAATCTCTATGGAAAGCGAAAACGAAAACGTGAAACTCGGAAAGTTGCTGCATGAAGATTCCTATGATAGAAAGGCAAAGGACATTCTAATTGACAACAGAATTAGAGTTGATTTCATCGATGGTGGCTCGATCCACGAAGTGAAGAAGTCGTCCCGCCTTGAGGAAGCAAGTGAGAATCAAATTCTCTACTATCTTTATTATCTTTCGTTGAAGGGCGTCTTTGTAGATGGCGAGTTACACTATCCAAAAGAAAACCGCATTAAAAAGGTAACTCTGGATAATCATGCCAGAGAAAAGATAGAATTAATTCTCTCTGGCATCGATGAGATACTGAAGATGCCTTCGCCTCCCTCTCTTGATTCTGAATCAAGGCCTTACTGTAAGAAATGTGCTTACTATGACTTCTGCTATGGTTAGGAGGCTGAGTTGAGAACTTATTATGTGATGAACAATGGGACACTTCTGCGTGAAGGAAATACGCTCTATGTGAAAACCGAGGAAAAGAAAAAAGCTATTCCAATAGAAGATATCCACGACCTATATGTGATGGGAGAGGTCACTCTCAATTCTAAGGTGATCAATTTCTTAGCGCAGAATGGAAAGGTTGTTCATTTCTTCAATTACTACGGTTTTTACTCGAGCTCTCTCTATCCAAGGGAAACTCTAGTTTCCGGCCATGTTAAGGTCAGACAGGCCGAACATTACCTGAACAGAAGGAAGAGGCTTAAACTGGCACAATTGTTTGTAGATGGTGCAGCGACAAACATCCGGCGGACACTCCTGTACTACCAATCAAGGGGAAGAGAACTGGGCAGTGTAATCGAATCAATAGAGAAAGAAATCGCATCGATCTACGAGTCAGGCGCAGTAGACCAGTTGATGGGTATAGAAGGAAGAATAAGAAGTGCCTACTATTCTTGCTGGAACGAGATATTGAAAGAGGCTCCTTCTTTCGATAAGAGGAAAAAGCGACCACCAGATAATGAGATAAACGCTCTCATTTCCTTCGGGAATTCCCTCATGTACACCGCAACTCTAAGCGAGATTTACTTCACGCAACTTGATCCAACAATTAGCTTTCTTCATGAGCCTGGAACAAGAAGATTTTCCCTTTCACTGGATATTTCCGAGATATTCAAGCCTCTTATAATTGACAGAATGATATTCAAACTCTGGAACAACGGGGAAATTGACACCTCTGACTTCACTAAGAAAGAAGGAATATGTCTCCTCAGTGATAAAGGTAGGATGACTCTGCTGAAGGATTACGATGAAAGGATGAAAACAACGATAAAACACAGGAAGTCTGGTAAGCACCTTACATACAGGCAATTGATTCGCTCCGAATGCTACCGACTGATAAAACATATCATAGGTGATGAAACCTACGAACCATTCAAAGCCTGGTGGTAGTTTTGTATGTTCTTGTAGTCTACGATGTTGCCGTGAAAAGGCTCGACAAGATTAGAAAGCTTCTCAAAAAGCAGTTAAACTGGGTTCAAAACTCCGTCTTCGAGGGAGAATTAACTGCTGCTGGGCTTGAAGCTATGAAGAAAGCAATTACAAGGTTGATAGACAAGGATGAAGACAGCGTATTGATTTACAAGATAAAAGATGAGAAATGGATTGATAAGTCCGTTATTGGACTTGAAAAGTCGGACACAGGAAATTTCTTATAGATCGGTTTCTCGTCGGGTTGTCATTCGCGCATTCTTCCTGTGTTGAGAAAACTCTTTTCTGTTTTGTTCAAGTCCCTATGATTATTCATCCAAAAGCATTTCAGAATGTCGTCGGGTCTCCAGGGAGTTTACACTAAGAAGAGGCGACGATAGAAGAAGGTAGTATCTTCTGAGAAAATTGATTGTAATCGACTATAATTGTGTGTAATAAGCCCTATTTTCGGGGGGTTCCCATATATCCTTGAAGGTATCTAAACTCGATCATGGTCCGCTTTCCGTTTACGAAGCTGAGGTTCCCATATATCCTTGAAGGTATCTAAACTAGTTGCACCCGAGGCTGAAGGAACGTTGAAGATGGAGTTCCCATATATCCTTGAAGGTATCTAAACTTGGTTTTTTTGCAGATTACAGAGCGCAAAGCACAGATGTTCCCATATATCCTTGAAGGTATCTAAACGTTCGAATTCGAGTACGGGATCGACGAGAAGCTGGGTTCCCATATATCCTTGAAGGTATCTAAACTCTGTGAGGTTCTTAGAAGTTACTGCAAAATATGGAGGTTCCCATATATCCTTGAAGGTATCTAAACCTGCTTGACGCAATAGCAGAAGCGACAGTGAAGGTTCGTTCCCATATATCCTTGAAGGTATCTAAACTCTTTCCAGACTCATTCTTGATGAAGTAGACATAGTTCCCATATATCCTTGAAGGTATCTAAACGGCAGGAGGGGGAAAGATGGACGCAATCGGAATCATCCGTTCCCATATATCCTTGAAGGTATCTAAACGAGGCAACGTGAGCTTGGAAAAGCGGGCGAGAAGCGAGGTTCCCATATATCCTTGAAGGTATCTAAACTTCTTTATCTCAAGCAGGCCGACGAGTTGAAGTTTCGTTCCCATATATCCTTGAAGGTATCTAAACGGTTCAGGCGGGACGTTCATCACGGACTGCGATTCTGGTTCCCATATATCCTTGAAGGTATCTAAACGATATGAACGAATACGAAAGGAGTGAATGAATGGTTCCCATATATCCTTGAAGGTATCTAAACCGCCAAAGTCGCATATCCCTACTACCACAAGCACGTTCCCATATATCCTTGAAGGTATCTAAACACAGCAACCACAAGCCCAGTTCGTGTTGCTACTGCGTTCCCATATATCCTTGAAGGTATCTAAACATTATCTGTATGCTGTTGAGATACGGCACTACAATGTTCCCATATATCCTTGAAGGTATCTAAACCCGGGACGGTAGCTGGCAGCCGGGAAGGTAGGGGCAGGGTTCCCATATATCCTTGAAGGTATCTAAACTATCGTCTTTGGCGAGCATGACCACTCCCGGCTCGGGTTCCCATATATCCTTGAAGGTATCTAAACTTGTCAGTGGTGTGCTTGACGACGCCCTCGTTGTTGGTTCCCATATATCCTTGAAGGTATCTAAACGAAGATCCTGAGCCCAGGGCGGAGGAGGACTTCGAGGGTTCCCATATATCCTTGAAGGTATCTAAACGGCGTTGAAGAGAACCAGCGTTCTCGACTTTCCGAGTTCCCATATATCCTTGAAGGTATCTAAACACGAAAGGAGGTGATGCCATGTAGGGGGTGATCTCGTTCCCATATATCCTTGAAGGTATCTAAACGGAAATGCCGAGAACTGCCGCCGCGTCTGAGCCGGTTCCCATATATCCTTGAAGGTATCTAAACCATGTAGAGCGCAACGCAGTTGATAACGTCAGCAACAGTTCCCATATATCCTTGAAGGTATCTAAACAATGACATACTCATGCCGTTTATCGAAAAGAAAGAGGTTCCCATATATCCTTGAAGGTATCTAAACCTGCAAGTCCGTCGATAGTGTCTTTTGCGGTCTTGTTCCCATATATCCTTGAAGGTATCTAAACGATGAGTACGACGATGAAACCGGCGAGTGGGAAGGTTCCCATATATCCTTGAAGGTATCTAAACCGCTTCCAGCCTTGAAAAAAAGAAACTGGTGATAGTTCCCATATATCCTTGAAGGTATCTAAACCCAATCCTGACGACCAGTCCGGCACGCTTTCCGGAGTTCCCATATATCCTTGAAGGTATCTAAACTCAGAAAGATGTACGAAGGGTATGTGACGATGCCCGGAGTTCCCATATATCCTTGAAGGTATCTAAACTTGAAATTACCTCGATGATTTCCATGAAGCGAGCGTGTTCCCATATATCCTTGAAGGTATCTAAACGACGTTCGACGTCTTCACGGCGAGAGCAAAGAGAGCGGGTTCCCATATATCCTTGAAGGTATCTAAACGGAGTGGAAGAAAGCCTACAATAAGTAGGAGGTAGTTCCCATATATCCTTGAAGGTATCTAAACTGCTGGGGGGAAAAGAATACAAAAGGCTCAAGGGGATTGTTCCCATATATCCTTGAAGGTATCTAAACACGTCATGTTCGCAAAAATCACCATCTTTCCGTGGTGTTCCCATATATCCTTGAAGGTATCTAAACGTCTCATGAAATACTGCTTCGCGGGCTTGATGCTTGGTTCCCATATATCCTTGAAGGTATCTAAACTGACATGAACGGAGATCACGAACTTTCAAGAAATGAGTTCCCATATATCCTTGAAGGTATCTAAACAGCAAGTAGGAAAGCTGTTGAGAATGGCAGGGTGGTTCCCATATATCCTTGAAGGTATCTAAACACAATCAAGACTCTATGCAAGGAACTGAGACGATCAAAGTTCCCATATATCCTTGAAGGTATCTAAACTCTACAAGATCACGGACATCGAGCTGACGTACCAGGGTTCCCATATATCCTTGAAGGTATCTAAACCTGTCTCACGAGCTTCAATTGTACGGGCGTGAAGTCCGTTCCCATATATCCTTGAAGGTATCTAAACGAGAACCGACGCGGATATAATCGGCATAGATAGTCCGTTCCCATATATCCTTGAAGGTATCTAAACCCTAATCTGATGTCTCTTCACCCACTTTCTGTCGGTTCCCATATATCCTTGAAGGTATCTAAACTGGCTTCATCTACTCATGCAACATGGGAATTCGAAGTTCCCATATATCCTTGAAGGTATCTAAACATTACAAAGAAGTCGCTACCTCGGTCGGAATTCTCGTTCCCATATATCCTTGAAGGTATCTAAACTTGTGTGGGAAACCCTGGTACAGCGCAGTCGAGCAGTTCCCATATATCCTTGAAGGTATCTAAACTCTCGCCGCCACAGCCATGATCCACGTCTGAACGTGTTCCCATATATCCTTGAAGGTATCTAAACAAGGCTGAATCCTTTTGTATGCGTCTGTCGCACTGTTCCCATATATCCTTGAAGGTATCTAAACCTAGTAAATATCTCTGGTTCTCGAGAGAGGCAGTTATTGTTCCCATATATCCTTGAAGGTATCTAAACTTGCCGTAAGTGTCTAGTCTCCACGGATAGAAGCAGTTCCCATATATCCTTGAAGGTATCTAAACAGGGGATGACCCTGGAGGAAGTCGGCCAGATGATCGCCGTTCCCATATATCCTTGAAGGTATCTAAACTACCAAGAAAACTGGTTTGAGCTAGATGCTTATCGTGGTTCCCATATATCCTTGAAGGTATCTAAACTAGAAAGAATGAGGGGAGATACGGCATTTTTCACGCGTTCCCATATATCCTTGAAGGTATCTAAACGTAGAGCCGGAGAAACGGGAACACCTGATGGCCGGAGTTCCCATATATCCTTGAAGGTATCTAAACAACTAGGCGGTGACAGCATGAAAACACAAGCAAGCACGGTTCCCATATATCCTTGAAGGTATCTAAACGAGGTTCACGAGAGACGCGCAAGGCACATATGACGTTCCCATATATCCTTGAAGGTATCTAAACCGCAGAGAACACCAGTCTTTCAAAGCGTTCAGCCGTCAGGTTCCCATATATCCTTGAAGGTATCTAAACTATTCTTTGGAGGCGATGCAGACTCCGGGGATGACAGTTCCCATATACCCTTGAAGGTATCTAAATTTGTATTATGATTGATATGAAAACGCACACGGCGCAGGTTCTCATATATCCTTGAAGGTATCTAAATAGTTTCAACTCTTCATAGGTAGTCGAGAAGCATTATAGTTCCCATATATCCCTGAAGGTATCTAAAGGGCGGATAATATGTCATAGCTGGGAGATCGCCAGGATGACGGGAAGGGAGGAAAGACCGGGATCCTTACTGGGAGCTTGTCAGGATAACGTAAAGGGAGAGCCTTACCTGATGAGCCTGTCCTGAAATGCTCCTATTCAGGGCTCTTATTCAGGGTCATCTTGTGCCCCGACACGGGATCTCGCTCTTATCGTCCGTCTCTAAACAGAGGTAAGAGGTATGAGGTAAGAGGTAAGAAGATCAAGATCTTCACGCTCTTCACACCTCCCGTCTCTTACCTC
>ENA-UPXM01005152-UPXM01005152.1-activated-sludge-metagenome-genome-assembly--contig:-NODE-5152-length-12867-cov-4.058929_pt1 | contig 12867 bp, 9 predicted proteins | sample MGYA00238178_ERZ772708 | MGnify/ENA primary metagenome ERZ772708 (study PRJEB29002, sample SAMN05720212) | activated sludge metagenome | isolation source: anaerobic digester from wastewater... | reverse complement strand
GGGTTGATTGCCCCAAGAACCGGGCTCCTCGCTCCACTCGTAGTGTACTGCAGGATACGGGCATTTTCACTATCGGTAATGGCGAGGGCACCGCCTGGACCGAGGGCTATCCCGTATGGCTGGTTGCACTGCCCATCAGCACTTCCAAATGATCCCCACGATGTGAGGAAACCGCCGGTTTCATTCAATTTCTGCACCCGATGGTTCATTGTGTCGGTGACGTACATATCCCCGTCCCCGTCAGTCGCAACTCCAGAAGGAAAATAAAATTCACCTGGTCCGGTCCCGTTTGTTCCATAAGACCCGATGTATGCTCCCGTTGGAGAAAGAGTATATATTTTACGAAGAGCATCGTCTGCATAGACGATATTCCCGTTCCTGTCGATCGTGACTCCCCGGGGATTACGATAGCCGGCTCCCCATGCGGTAAACAGGTAGGTCCCGTCAGCGTCAAAAGCCTGGATGCGGTGGTTACCATAATCGGCCACATATACACTGCCTGAGGGATCAATCGCGATATCACAGGGAGCATCGAGCTCCCCTTCACCGGTTCCATAATGTCCCCAGGTGGTGACAAAAGTACCATTTCCAGAAAAAACCTGGACCCTGTTGTTCAACGAATCGCCTACATAGACATACCCGGTTGCATTAACAGCGATGCCCCATGGCCAATGAAACTGCCCCTCTTCTGCACCCTGGGTCCCCCACGAGAGCAACCAGGTCCCGTCAGCAGCATACTTCTGGATCCGGTGATTTCCCATGTCGGTGATGTAGATGTCCCCACAAGCGTCATAGGCAACACCCGTGGGTAGGATGAACTCTCCGGGTCCGGATCCGGATGTACCAATCTTGTTGACAAAGGATATCACCGGCTTGAAACGCTGGATCCGGTGGTTGCCGCTATCCGTTATGAACACCTCACTATCCGAACCGAAAGCAATGCCACACGGATGAACAAATTGTCCGGAAAGCGAACCCTCGGTGCCCCATGATGAGATAAAAACACCCTCCGGGGAGAATTTCTGGATGCGGTGGTTCATCTCATCTACGACCATGATATTCCCGCTCCCATCTGCGGTAATGCCACGGGGAGCGGTGAAATTGCCATCTCCGGACCCAAAGGAGCCCCACTCTCCCATATAACTTCCGTTCAGATCGAATTTCTGGACCCGGTTATTTTCGGTATCGACCACATAGACCCGGTCGTCCTTGTCGACCATGATACCGCGAGGATGATAAAATTCTCCTGACCCGGTCCCTGATGAACCGTCACCGCCATTTTTTCCCCATTTGGCCAGGAATACGCCCATGGGGTCGAATTTTTGGACACGGTGATGACCATAATCGACGACATACACATTCCTTTCCGAATCGCACGCGATACCCTCCGGATACCAGAATTCACCATCGCCATCACCAGATGATCCCCATGCATTGAGGAACACCCCTTCAGCGGTAAATACCTGAACCCGGTTATTCCCAGTATCGGTGACAAGGACAGTTCCGTCACGATCAACGGTAATTCCAGCGGGATATTGGAAGAATCCGTTCCATTCACCGAGACTCCCCCATTCGGTGAGAAATACCCCGCTTGATAAAAATTTTTGGATTCTGTGGTTATTGCTGTCGACTACGTAGACATTTCCTGCCTGGTCCGATGCAATGCCAACAGGGCTGGTAAAATTTCCAGGCTCATTGCCGAGTCCTCCCCATGTCTCATTGAACTGGTAACCGATTGGCACGGCTGCCTCTCCCCCGGCAATCAACACTACACAGAGAACAAGTCCCAAAAACAGCCTTGTCATGATGCTCTCCCCCTGCACTCATCCATCAGAAGAATATTCAGCGCTTTCCAGAGTGGCAGACATGCTTGCCTGAAATGGCGTTCGAAGATAGCTGCCTGAAGGGGAGAATGATTCACTTTGCATAAAATCCGGCGAGAAGAGGGCCTCTCCATACTAATTCCTATATGCATATGCATGAGAAAAATAATTGGATAGAGATCATCAATCTGATGGAATACTTTTCCCTTTTTTGCGATGGACTGATACCTTCCCTGCCAGATACCCGTCGCTCCAACCGCTCAAAGGGAGAAAACCATCCCTCACCAAGACCGTCTCATCAGAGATAAAAGCCTCTTTCCCGGAAACGCCTCATTTTCCCCAGGGAATGCCAGGGAATGGTGAATTGATCTAAGGTCGGGTGGCAAAGAATGAGTCTGGTCAGGTCCATTTGTTCAGAGGTCAAATATGAACAGAGATCAGATCTCCCCAGAAAAGTATGGTATGAAATGAAACGGGAACGCTCGTGAAAAGTCTGGGTGCCACATGAGGGTTCATAAAACGGTCTGCGTCCCCACTCCATTAACCACCACCTTGATTGATGGTCAAGGATGAGATTATAACTCCTAATATATATATTTACCCCAGAATAGAGAGGGAAAAAACAGGATTTTGATTCCCCTCAGGTCAAATTCCTTCTTTTTGTTGTTCAGCGTTAAAAAATCCTCTTTCAGGATGAGAGAGAAATGATTCCACCCCTCTCATGTGGTGGGAGTGGTGAACACTGCATGTATGGTATGGTCCGAGAGGATATTTTCAAAGGTGACGATCAGGCTCTGGATATCCACGACGCCCTGATTCTCGGCTGAGGGGCTGGGAGGGTCCTGGACGACATCGATCGTAATGCTGTCAATGGTTAGAGTGGTGAGCCGGGATCCTTTCTCCCCAAGGACCAGAAACATCTGGTTCTCTCCGGGCTGGAGAGGAATGATGCCAGAGGGCGAGATCTCACCACCGCCAATCTTCGATGTGGTGATCATGTAGGTCAACGGGGTCTCCGGCTTTGTTACGGTAATCCGCACCTGGGCGATGGTGCCTTCCCCGGTTTCAGTCTTCACCTGGTAGGTGAAGGCATCGTTCCCCCACCATCCCTCATAGGGGGTATAGGTAAAAGATCCATCCGTGTTAAAGGCAAGGTCTCCATTCAGGGGAGGAGAGATTGTAAGCGCAGTCAGATTTTCCTGGTTGGGATTCAAATCGTTGTTTAATACCCCTGGACCTGATATTATTAGCACCGAATCCTGGTCTAACGTATATGAATCTGACAAGCCGAAGGGAAAAGTTACGATTCTGTCGGCCGTGATGTATGCTCCATACTGGTCCATTCCGTCAAAGGACCTGCAATCATCCGTGAGAGTAACCATAGCGACAGAGTATTCTTCTGCCGGTAACTCTCGGGACCAAGTGATCGTAGAGGTATTGTTCACGTTCACCCAGGTGCAAGGATAGGTTTGGCCTGCAATTATGGTCTGCCCGGATCCATTCTCATATAAGTCGTAGATTTGAGATCCATCATTGCTCCCCCATGTGCCAACGAGAGAGCACTCGGCGGCTGCCCCGGTCCCTGTAGTCAAAATGAGGACTATCAGGCCGGAAAGGAGGATCTGACGCTGTTTCATGCAGGAATATAGAGGCCAGGGGGTATTTCAATGTTACGCAGGATTTTATCAAAATAGCCTCACCAGGATGTAAAAAACCGGTTTTGGAAGGAATACCAGGCGCTTTCTATCGGTATCCCTTGTGAATTCCTCTACAACTCCCCCATCATCTCTGTACCAACCTTCAGAACCACTTGAACAGCGAAAACTTCCTCACCGGGAACAGGGGGGTGAAAAACGACTTCCCGAAATCCTTCGAGATCGTGGTCTCCGGGGATATGGTAGGGGTGGGGGTTGTCGTGGGGGTCAGGGTGAATTTCGAAGAGAAGGTCGGTCTCCCGGTAGGTGAAGAGGTGGGGATTACACTGGGGGCATTGCTGAACCAGGGGGTGAAGAACGATTGCTTGAATGCAGGGGAAAGGGTGGGGCGAGGCGAGGGAGTTGGAGTGGCGGTCGGGGAGGGGGTGGGCGTGGGGGTGGGCGTCCCGGTCGGCGGGTCGAGATAGTACTGCCAGAATGGCTGGTTGGAATTGATCACGGCTTCCCATTCATCACGCGAGAGCTCTTTTGGGATCTCCTTTTCGAGTGCTTCCTTTGCATGGATAGCCTCCTCAGGGGTGCATACCCTCCAGGACTGGGTGGAATAATCGTAACAGTAGTAGGTGGTCTCTTCCTCGGCTGCGACGATCCCGGCAGCAGCTGCCAGGAAGAGGAGCAGGAGGATCGTGGTCAGGACTCGTACGGACATGTGGCATCCCTTTTTGTGCATCCACTTCTTTCCTCAAACCTTAAAAGATTTCTCAATCAGGCGGTTATACGAATGGATTGAGAAATGAGATGATTACACTCATTCGATTTTCGTTCATCTCATTGGCGTGAGGGGAAGTCCCCCTACGCTCCAAGCTGTACGGATCTTTTACACATGACCAGGGGGCACCCTGTTGAACTCCGTTGATGCCTACAGTGTTTTTCGGAAAGATAAAAGGGTTGACACGTGGATGAAGGGGGGCATATAATGAGAGGTGGTATAAAAAAACCGGAGAGTCGTAAAGTACTATGTACGAAGAATGTCCTTTCTCACATCAAAGTGACTCTGGCATTCCATCTTGTATGCATATATCTCTTAAAGGAATCATGATTTTTATGGAGAGAATCTCACGTGAGGGGAGATGGACAACGAAAGGAATAATCACCGATTGTATCTGATGAACGGTAAACAGGAGAATTCGAACAATCTCTGGTGAACTTTATTCCGATATCCGCACATTTTTCATACCTCGCCTCCCAGGTATCCTCATGGAGCTTGGCATCTCAAGCTATTGCCTGATCGGTCGCCCGCTGGCAGAGACCCTTGATACCCTTTCAGGGATCACCGGCCTGATCGAGGTGATGGACGAGGGGCCTCATCTCATCACCGACCCGGCAGTCTTTGAGAGCTATTCGCAGGATTTTGTCATCCACGCCCCCTACCATGGGATGAATATTGCGAGTCTCTTTGAAGGTATCCGGAGGGCGAGCGTGGAGGTGATGATCGACTGTTTTGCCATTGCAGCGGAAATCGGGGCACCGGTCGTGATGCATCCCGGGTACCATGCATGGAACACTGAAAAAGAGGCAGCGGATCGGCAGTTCAGGATATCCCTGCACCAGCTCCAGGAATCTGCTGCCGATCACTCGCTTACGTTCTGGTTCGAGAACATGGGGGAATTAAATTACTTCCATTTCAGGACCCCTGACGATATCCCGTCGCTTGGCGATTCCGGGTTTTGCCTCGACTGCGGGCATGCGAACCTGAACCACTGCCTGCCGGCATTCCTTGAGACCGAATTCTCCCATATGCATATCCATGATAATGATGGCAGGAGGGACACCCATAGTACGGTTGGGGAGGGGTCGATCGATTTCCGTCCGGTCATGACAGCACTGGAAAGAACGGGGGCAACTGCTGTCCTAGAAGTAAAGGACCTTGAGGGGGTTCTGGTGAGTAAGAGACTCCTCGAAGGGATGTAAGAGAGGGACGACTCCGGCATTGAGGCGAAAAGTGCTCCCTGGATATGCACTTCCATTCTGTTCCTATTGAGAGGTGGATGATAGCGACCAGTAAGAGCCACTTTGAAGTATCTTCGATCGTTCCTGAATCAGGACAGCAAAGAGGGATACCAATATCCCCAGCGGTCAGGGATAAGAGCCTACTAGCTCCAATTGAAGGGCCGGAGCGTTGCGATATTCCCCTTATCCCAATCCGCAATCCCCCCCTTTCACATCGATCGGAAAAAAGGTCGGATCCCCTTATTGAAATGAGACCAGCTCAGGGAGTTTCAAATCGAGAACCTTCTTCTCCTCGATTAGGACCGAGGGATCCTTGGTTTCTTTGTCATGGCCGCAATAAGCGAGCGTCAGGAATGCCTGCATGACACCAGATTTGACAGCGGTAATCTCCTCGTCCTTCATGGTGACCGAAAGATCATTCACCGCAACTTTTGTGGTGGCCTTGAACCAGTAGTCAGTCTTCCAGATCTCGATGGCCCCTGATTTGACCCTGAAATCGATGTACGGAAACAAAGCCGGTAACTCTTTCTGGAATGTTGGCTTTATTTCAGTCTCTCCTTCGAGCTCCTGAATCGTTACCTGGATCATACCCTCCCACAACCTGTTGGTGATGCAGGACGTCAGAGAATTGATAAGATTCTGACGGGCTTCCTTATCGTTGAGGCCCGTTTTGATGAGCCAGCCAATGATACCCAGAAAGTCATTCCTATGCTCCCCCATCATCAGGTCATCCATTGCGCGTTCGATCACCTTTGGATCGACATTTGGGTTGTTGACAACCAGCTTCATAACTTTTCTCCCTCCTTCCAGATCTCCGAACTGCTCTCTATAGAGAGATCAGGCAGTTCACCACTTCTTTCGAGCCCTGATGGATATTCAAGACCGGTATCTGCCTCGACACGCACTTCAGGATCAGGCACCTTGTGATTTGTTGGCGGACCTGCCGGTTGTCCCGTCCCATTTGGTTTCCTGAAGTGATTAAGGGCAATCAGTCCAGCGCCAATGACGATACCGCCGCTAAGCACCAGAACCCAGGGGAACGGCGGTTCTACTTCAATGGTGGAATGGGCCGCACTGGACACACCATGGGGATCTATCACAAGCAGGGAGATATGGTAGATCCCGTCTCTCAGGTAGGTATGCCCGGTGGTCGCACCGTTGCCGGAGGTCCCGTCCCCGAAATCCCATACATAGATGAGATCGCTGTCATCAGGGTCGTACGATTGCAGCCCATCAAGCGTTACCGACAACGGGCGGGTGCCTTTCTGTGGTGAGATCGCGACGTGCGCAACGGGGGGCTCGTTCCCGACGGAAATGATCACCTTGTCTTGGGCTGTCAGACCCATATCATCGGTTACCGTAAGGACTGCAGTATAGGATCCGAGGTTTCGGTATTGGTGCGTCGGACTCGCGATCCGCTCCCAGGTGCCATCCCCGAAATTCCAGTGAAATGACCTGATAGTCCCATCCGGGTCACTGGATTGCGACCCATCAAAATTGACTATGAGTGGGTCAGAACCTGATGTTGGATTGGCACGGGCGTCCGCCACAGGTGCTCGGTTCTCGATACTGATGGTGACCGTGGCGCTCCCGGTTTTCTTGTAGTCGTCGGTAACCGTCAGTTTGGCGGTATAAACCCCCGGACGGTTATACGTGTGGTCTGCGGTGGCCCCTTCAGACGATGCGCCGTCTCCGAAGTCCCACCGGTATGAGCTGATTGAGCCGTCCTCGTCATAGGACCTTGAGCCACTGAAATGGACCGCAAGAGGGGTTTTACCCGACAGGGGACTAGCATCGATCTGTGCCTGGGGAGCAAGGTTCGTAACGGTGAAAGTGGTGCTCGCAGAATCCCTTTGGCCATACGCTTGGACGGTGTAAGTTCCAGGTGGAGTCCCATCGGGAACCTTGAAAGAGGTCGAGAATCCGCTCCCTTCGAACCATATATTGCTTACTATCTCGATCCCATTGAAGAATAGATCAGCCTGGGCAAACTCGAGACCGCTTACATCGAAGTTGTTACCTGTGACCGTTACCCAGATACCGGCCTTTCCTGATAGAGGAGACAGAACAATGGTTGGATCTAGTTTTACATACACTGTTGCGGTCTTCTCTGAAGGATTCACCATTGCGCTCCCAGGAGGAAGGAACGGATAGACGGTCAGGGTCACCGCATAGGTGCCTGCATAGGTGTATCGGTGAACCGGGTTCTGCGACGATGATGTGCTGCCGTCACCAAACTCCCACCACCATGAATCAACGCTTCCCGTTGATAAATCCGTGAAATACACTGTCAGAGGGGCACGTCCTGATGACGTACTCATTGAAAAATCTGCAACAGGTGGAGTAGCCATCACAGGACTATTCAAGAGGCTTAAAAAAACAGCAACAGCAAGCATCAACCAGCCCAGATGCAGTTTGGAACTCCTCGCCTCAGATATTCTTTTTACCGGATAATGCCTTGATAAAGATGCTTCCCCCATACCTACCCCCTGGGAGATGACAAAATCACCCCATGGACTGGGTTGAGAAAGTACAGATTACTCTCCAATCTTTACCACCGGGTTGTGTCATGCTCCGGATACGAGTGTGTCTTCAAGAAGCCTATATAAACATTTGCCACGCGAATAGGGCATCACTTTCGCATATATTTCGATGACTAAGACTCCTCTGACATCGTGACCTTTTCACCCTGTTATCTTTGAAAGAGTGCAACTCTTTTCCTAAAAGGGTAAAGAAGGTGACAGTTAACCTTGAAACTAAGAACCTTCAGCGTAAGAATTCATCCACAGTAAGGACGTATTGGAAGAATCTTGAAAAATTGGATACCTGATAATGAGTACCTCCACAAAAAAAGAGATATTTCATCCCTTTCCTTCTCAAGCCGCGTTGTGAATTGATAGAAGCCCATTGAACTCCGATCAATCCCTCAAGGATTCCCTCCACCACCAGCCGGGTCTATACCAGTGGATTGAAAACCGGTATTTTTCAACTGGCTTGCTGATGTAATTTTGTCACTGGTTTCTTTTACAAAACCTTTTTGTCGAGGATTCTGCTTGAATTCGCAACATTCTTCTATCAATTTGATAGTGTTTTCCGTATTGGTATTCAGTTCTTTTTGTATTTCCAATAATTCATCAATACTGATTGCTTCTTTCCTTGAAGCTTTTTGACCGAGGAGGATATTCGTCTCAAGGAACGAATTGTACCAGTTGAAGTACCCCATCATCCATTGGGAAAAATCAACACGATTTTTCTGAATATGCATGGGTGAGTCCCTGATAAAAGCGATCAACAACGATATCCCGCCAGTCACGCCAAGGATGGCGGTGACGAGATCCTCATCATAGAGAGCAGCGATCACCGCACCGACCAGTAAACTGACACCCAGAATAAACTGGACGAAGAACATATTCTTCACCAGGTCAAGTCCGGTTTTAAAGTCCCACAATAAAATTTTGAGGTACTGTGAAGTATGGGATATCACATCGTTGCTCGAATTTAACAACTGGGTCTGAACATCCTTCACCTTTTCCTGGATCTGATATTCCTTCTGGGCCTGTCTTCCCGCCCAGATTTTACCAAAGAGGGCAGCGACATTGTAGGTATCCGTTCGTAGAACCGACTCGAAACTTTGTAAAGCTTCATCATATCCTTTTTCTGTATTGATCAGCGCAAATCCCTTTCCGCAAACAATATTTGCTATCAGCTTTGATTTTTCCAGGGAGTCTTCATCAGAGACGCATTTTGCTGCCAGATCAAATGCTTCAATGGCTTGTCTGTATTCAGCATTAGAAAGATAAGCCAATGCCTTCTTATAATAGGCAAACCAGTAGGGCCTGGAGAGTTTTTTTATGGCATCAGAATAACTGGCGATCGCTCCTTGAAAATCGCCAAGACCAAACTTCGAATCGGCCAACCATAATAAAGTCCATGAGTCCTCCGGATTTAATAAATACGATTTTTCAAGTGATGAGAGTCCCAATGAATACGACCCAATAAGGTTATAATATAATCCATTTTGCCGGAAAATAAGAGCTTGAATAGAGGGATTGTAATCTTTTCCAGAAATTTTTGCTTTCTCTATGCATTTTACCGCGGGATGATAGTCAAGTTTATATAAGTAACAATCTGATGCAGCAATAAGAGCCCGGGGATCTTCTGGATTAATTAATAGTGCTTCCTGGATGTCAGCTTTAGCAAATTCTTCATCACAACCGACATACGACAAACCACGAAAGCTCAAAGCAGTAGTATTACTCAGATCTATCTCAAGAACCTCTGAAAATTTATTCACTGCATTATCCAAATCTCCCTTCTGCCTCAGATCAAACGCTTCTTGTATCATTTTGATGATTTGGATCCGTTCTGCAGGGACAGAATCACCAGGGTTTAAAATCGATAATTTTTCAAATTTTTTTAATGCCTCGTCATAAAATCCTCTTTGTTCCAGATTTTTTCCTTTTTCAAGAAGAGTTGCGAAACCCGCCTCATCGATATTCTCTTGCTCCATATCTTGCTCCATATCTTCCCCCTTGAATCGAACTCACACAGTTAGGGGCTGATATGAATCATGCAATATATACCTTTGCAAGACAGTTTCGTTGACATAAAACGAAGCAGAGCTCCTGACTATGGTGACTGCTCGCAGAAGAGAGCCCAGCCATAAGATCCAAGAATTGTTACCTCTCCGGAATTTATACAGGAACTGACGGGAAAGGTCACCTTATAATCGATACCACGATATAATTCTTCAGATTGCCGGATATGATATCCGGCATTATGGGATGTTCCGTTCCTCTTGAAGTACCATGGATGGCAGGATAAAACTGACTGCCTGTGTGCATCTCAATCTGTCATCTTCCCGGGAAGTATTTTAATCGCACATTGCACTCTCTTCCGTATGGACCTATCACTCTCTCTCCAGCCAGTTTCCATCTCCATCGAGGTGGTCATCTGCATCATTGCCATCCGGATCGGGCTGGTGAAAAAGAAGATCTACGGGTGGTTTATCGCCCTCACCTTTGGTATCTATGTCGTGTATAATATTGTCAAATACCTGGATGCTTCTTTCTCGCCGAATGTGGTATCTATCATCTTTCTCATCGCGACACTCTCAATGTTGTACGCCGTGTGGACTCTTTACACCATGAAGTGACAGGCAGAAGGAGGGTATTATCTCCCGAATATCGCTTTCAGCTCGTTCTGCAAGTCACCAGCATAGACGTCGCTATAGACGCCATGTACGGTTCCATTATACTGGTGCCAGGCTTTGGGTAAGGGGGCCATGTCATAAAGTACCTTCCCTTCGGCGATTGGGATAATCGGGTCACTGGTGAAATGGAACATGACCAGTGTCCGTGGCGGGAGTTTTGACAGATAGGTCGCGGGTTCGATTGAGGTGACGAAGCGTTGCACCTCCGGATTTGCCACGGCATCGACACCGTAGGGACCGGAGCTGATGACAAAGGCACCTTTGATGCCTGGCTCGATACCTGCAGCGATAATTGCGAACCGGCCTCCCATGCTCTCGCCCAGTATCGCGATACTACTGCCATCCAGGTCTTCACGGGACCTGATATAGTCATAGGCAAGCAAGACATCATAGATCTGGGCGTATTGGGCTGGTATCTCACCGCTTCTGAAGGCAGCATAGCCAGCGGTAAGATCCATTGGTGAAATTCCCAGGGTTTCGACTCCGTTGCCCCGCTCGTCAAACGTGAGCGAAGCATAGCCAAAAGAGCGAAGGGCATCAGCCATCGGGGCATCGGCTTCCTTGGTAATGGTAGCAGCCGGGAGCACAATCACGACAGGTGGCTTTTCGATCTCTTTTGGGATTCGGAGCAGCCCAAATATCATCGTGCCATAGCTGGGGTAGCTGATCTTTTGTAGCGTGTAATTCGCGGTGTCCTCAACGAGCGTTACCTTGACATCTGGGAGGGTACGGTGACCGAAGGACGGGGTGTTGGATTCATCGAGAGACCAGGTTTGCGCTTCCCGGTCATCGTTGACGGTCGAGAAGTAATAGGTGGTCCCGGCTAGTACCAGGATGACAATCACAATGAACAGGCCCATGAGAGAGGAGCGGTTCTTCTTCCCCGGCCTGGTATCCGTTGTCCTGGATTTTTTCGCCATGGTTCTCCTCGGTATGTTCTTTTCAATGAATAACATGGGATACCATGTTAAATCGATTGCTCCATCATGAACGGTCCTGCGTAGATCAGGGCATCCCGCACACGTTGCCAGGTGCCAGGTCTGCAATGAGACCCGATGCCAGCAAGGATGAAGGTGGTGGGATATTTGATTATGACGACAAAGTATAAATAAGTTCATTGGTGTACTTATTTGTACATGACTACCAGGTACGTGATGCCGCTGGACTGGGGGATGCCGTCCCTCGGGCGGCGATCAAAGGCAATCAGCCCAAACAAGATGTGCCTCTGCAGGTTCTTCCGGTAACCCGGATCATTCCTCTTCCCGATGTTGATCCCTTCACTCTCTTCCGTACTCTGCGTATCCGAGAGGGGTATATCCTCGAGTCAATGGAAGGGGTCCCGAGAAGGGCAGTTCGTTCCATTATCGGGATGGCCCCTGACTTCGTTCTCACCCTTGGTGAACATCCCACGTTTTCCGGGAATAGTACCGGGATTCCAACCTTCCCCTCCCTCTCAGGAAGTGATCCGGTCAGCCAGCTCCGGGAAGTTTCCTTATACTTCCCATATCGAGGGAAGGAAGATGGGGACTTTACAGGAGGCTTTGTCGGGTACTGCAGCTATGACATGGTGACTGGTCTTTCCGGCGGCCATGTCCAGGCAGGAAGGGATGATATACCCCTTGCCAGATTCATGTGCTCGACAAGGGGCATTGTGTATGACCATGTTCAGGAGTCCTGCCTCCTCTTCGAAGATCTCATCCTTCCTCAAGCCTGTGAAAGGGAAGATGAGGTGTGCAAGGCGACCCAGCGACTGGAGGCACTGGAGGATAGGATCCAGGCGGTCCTGGTCCCGGACCGCTCATGTGAATACAGCCCGGAGATAGGGACACTCCCGGACCCGGGGCAGGAAGATCGGGCAGGATACCAGGAGATCGTGGTGAAGGCAAAAGAGCATATCATGGCGGGGGACATCTTCCAGGTCGTCCTTTCCCGGAAGATTTGTGTTCCCTTCATTGGCAATCCCCTGGATATCTACCGCGGGATCCGCTCCATCAACCCTTCACCGTACCTCTACTACCTGAATTTCGGGGATGAGGCGATTGTCGGGTCAAGCCCAGAGATGCTCGTTAAGGTGCAGCGGGGTGTTGTACAGACGGTACCTATCGCCGGCACCAGGCCACGGGGAATGGATGACGCAGAGGACAACCGCCTTGCCAGGGAACTCCTT
>ENA-UPXM01005144-UPXM01005144.1-activated-sludge-metagenome-genome-assembly--contig:-NODE-5144-length-12877-cov-5.706910_pt1 | contig 12877 bp, 9 predicted proteins | sample MGYA00238178_ERZ772708 | MGnify/ENA primary metagenome ERZ772708 (study PRJEB29002, sample SAMN05720212) | activated sludge metagenome | isolation source: anaerobic digester from wastewater... | reverse complement strand
CCGCAAGGGGCATTTCGACGAAAAGCTCCGTCCGGCCGGGGCTGGGGTAATGGATCCTCGTGTTGGAGCCCCGCTTGTCCAGGCACAGCTTCATGACCGTCCCCAGGTACTTTTCCGGAAACATCATGGTCGCCCGGATATAGGGTTCCTCCGTCCTGTCGATCTTCGCGGGGTCGGGATACAGGGAGGGGTTGTCGATTTCCAGGACCTCCCCCGTCTTCAGGGTGAACCGGTAGCGGACGCTGGGAACGGAGAGGACGATGGACTGGTTGAATTCCCGTTCCAGCCGTTCCTGAACGATGTCGAGATGGAGGAGTCCCAGGAAGCCGCACCGGAATCCCTGGCCGAGGGCCACAGAGGAATCCTTCTGGTAGACCAGGGCGGCGTCGTTCAGTTTGTATTTTTCGAGGGCGATCGAGAGTTCCTCGTAATCGTCCGAAGCGATGGGGTAGATGGACGCGAAGACCACCGGCTTCGCCTCCCGGAAGCCGGGCAGGGGTTTGGCGCAGGGCCTCCCGTCCAGGGTGATCGTGTCCCCGACGTGGACGTCGGAAACGGTTTTCACCCCGGCGATGATGTAGCCCACCTCCCCTGCGCCGAGGCTCTCCATCCTGCTCCGGGTGAGCAGGAACTTCCCCACTTCCTCCACCCGGTACACCGTGCCGTTGTACATGAAGCGGATCTGGTCGCCGGCCCGGACGCGGCCGTCGAACACCCGGCAGTGGATGATCGTCCCCCGGAAGGGGTCGTACTTGGCGTCGAAAATCAGGGCGGAAAGGGGAAGGCCGTCGTCGCCCTTCGGCGGCGGGATCTTCTTCACGATGGCCTCGAAGATCGGTTCGATCCCGATCCCCGCCTTGGCGGAACAGGGAATGGCCTTGTAAGGATCGATGCCGAGTTCCCCGTCGATCTGTTCCATGACCCTCTCGATATCCGCCGTGGGGAGGTCGATCTTGTTGATGACGGGGATCACCTCGAGATCGTGTTCCATGGCCATGTAGAGATTGGCCACCGTCTGGGCCTGCACGCCCTGGGCGGCATCGACCAGGAGAAGGACCCCTTCGCAGGACGCCAGCGACCGGGACACCTCGTAGGAAAAATCCACGTGGCCGGGCGTGTCGATGAGGTTCAGCGTGTACTCCTGCCCGTCCGCGGCGCGGTACGGCAGGGAAACAGCCTGGCTTTTGATCGTGATGCCCCGTTCGCGCTCGATGTCCATGTTGTCCAGGATCTGGTCCTTGAAATTCCGGTCCTCCACAAGGCCCGTGAACTGGATCATCCGGTCGGCCAGGGTGGATTTCCCGTGATCGATATGGGCGATGATGCTGAAATTCCGAATCTGGTTCACCCGTTCTTTTCCTCTGAGGGGGTTGCCCCGGACTTCCCGGGGTTAATCTGTTATTATATCACAGAAGATTCCGATTGACGACTACGAAAATGGTGCAGACAGTGCCATACGGAATCGCCTCAAAAAATGGGGGACACTTCCCGTATTTTTTTCTTTCCTGCGTCTTTCCCTGCCCGAGAATCTTCCAGGGGGAAAAGCGGGGACACTTCTTGGCAGGAAAAACCTGGGACACTCCCCGCATTTTTCCTGAGAAAAATACGGGGAGTGTCCCGGCTTTTCCTGCAAGTGTCCCTGGTTTTTCCGTCAGTGTCCCTATTTTATCGACGGGAGGACGGCCCGGGCAAGGACCTCGTGCCCCTTTTCGCTGGGCCAGCGGGGATCGGCCTGAAGGACGTCGGAAGGACAAAGGCCCGTCTCCCGGAGGAATCCCGCCCAGAAGGTGTGAACGGGAATGAACCGGCAACCGAGGTCCACAGCGACCTCCCGGATCGCCCGGTAAAAGATCTCCGCCGCCTCCATGTCGTAAGGGCCGGGGAGGACGTGGCCCGTGGGAAGCAGAATGGCCGGATCGAACCGTTCCCGGGCCAGCCGGACCATGCGCACCAGATTTTCCTTGAACTCGGAGCGATAGACGGCGCCGAAGGCGTCGTCCATGCCGAAATGGATCAGGAGCAGGTCCGGGCGAAAGGGAAGCACGTCTTCGCGAAATGTCCAGATGCCGTCGAACGAGGTCTCCCCGGACCGGGAGCGGTTCAGCACCTCGACCCCCCGCGGGGCCAGGACACCCCGGAGGATGTCCGCGTACCCCCTGGCGACGCCCCGTCCGGCGGGGATGCTTCCTCCGCGGACGAGGAGCTTCATCGCGGCGGGGACGAATACATTTCCTGAAGGGACCGGACTTCGAACTGTCCCGCTTTCATGGCCCGGATCCCCTTGACCACCGCCAGGGCGCCCGCCGCCGTGGTCACCAGGGGGATGCCGTACGATACCGAAGCGCTCCGGATGGTGACCTCGTCCCTCCTGGGCATAGGACCGCTCGCCGTGTTGATGAGGAGATGAACGTCCTCGTTCTTGATGTAGTCGAGGATGTTGGGGCGGCCCTCCTCGAGCTTCGGCAGGGACGTGACTTCGATGCCGTTCTCCTGGAGGCACTTCGCCGTTCCCGGGGTGGAAAGAATCTCGAATCTCATTTCCCGGAACCGTTTTCCCACCTCCACGATGGCCTTCTTGTCCCGGTCCTTCACGCTGATGAAAATCTTTCCCGAGAAGGGAAGCCGCTGGCCCGCGGCGATCTGGCTTTTCGCGAAGGCCATGCCGGGGTGTGGATCGATGCCCATGACTTCCCCGGTGGACTTCATCTCCGGCCCCAGGATCGTGTCCACCCCGGGGAAGCGGATGAAGGGAAGGACCGACTCCTTGACCGCGTAGTGCTTCGGCTTGGGATCCTCGAGAATGCCCTGGTCCTTCAGGGAAATGCCGGCCATGACCTTCGTGGCGATCTTCGCCAGGGGGACCCCGGTCGCCTTGGAAACGAAGGGAACCGTCCGGGAGCCCCGGGGATTCACCTCGAGGATGTAGACCTCGCCGTCCTTGACGGCGAACTGGATGTTGAGGAGCCCCCGCACCCCCAGTTCGAGGGCGATCTCCCGGGTCGTCTTCCGGATCCGTTCTTCCGCCTGCTTCGGAAGGGAGTACGTCGGCAGGACCATGGCGCTGTCCCCCGAGTGGATCCCCGCAAGTTCGATGTGCTCCATGACCCCGCCGATGACCACCCGCTCCCCGTCCGCCACGGCGTCCACGTCCACCTCGATGGCGTCGTCCAGGAACTGGTCGATGAGGATGGGGTGTTCCGGGGAGGCCTCGAAGGCCTGCCGGGCGAACTTCGCCAGGTCCCTCCTGTCCCACACGACCATCATCGCCCTCCCCCCTAGAACGTAGGAAGGGCGGATCAGGACGGGGTACCCGATCCGGTCGGCGATCTGCTCCGCCTCCTCCAGAGAAAGGGCCGTGTCGCTTTCCGGCTGCCGGACCTTGAGCTTGTTCATGAGCTCCCGGAAGAGCCTGCGGTCTTCCGCGCGGTCGATGGCGTCGGGAGAGGTCCCGAGAATGGGGACGCCGTTTCTCGCCAGGGGAATGGCGAGATTGAGGGGCGTCTGGCCCCCGAGCTGGACGATGACCCCCTCCGGCTTTTCCGAGCGGGCGATGTTCAGCACGTCCTCCAGGGTCAGGGGTTCGAAGTAGAGGCGGTCGGAGATGTCGTAGTCCGTGGAGACCGTCTCGGGGTTGGAGTTCACCATGATCGTCTCGTACCCCAGTTCCCGGAGCGCCATGGAGGCGTGGACGCAGCAGTAGTCGAACTCGATCCCCTGGCCGATCCGGTTGGGTCCGCCCCCGATGATCATGATTTTTTTCTTCGTCCCCGGGCGGCTTTCGTCCTCCTCCTCGTAGGTGGAGTAATAGTAAGGGGTGTAGGCCTCGAACTCGGCGGCGCAGGTGTCCACGAGCTTGTACACCGGCAGGATCCGCAGCTCCTCCCGGAGCGCCCGGACCGCGCTTTCCGTCTTCCCGAGAAGGTCCCCGAGCTGTGTGTCGGAAAACCCGAATTCCTTGGCCCTGCGGAGAAGGGTATGGGGGATTTCCTTCACGCCCGCCAGCGATTCCAGTTCGGTCTCCAGGTCCACGATCTCCCGGAGGTTGTGGAGAAACCACGGGTCGACCCCCGTCAGTTCGGCGATCCGCCCGACGGTCATCCCCGTTTTCAGGGCGTGGCGGATGTAGAAGATCCGTTCCGGCGTGGGCCTCACGAGCCGGGGTTCGAGCTGCTTCGGATCGATCTTCCTTTCCGACTTCCGGTCCAGACCGGCGATGCCCGTTTCGAGCCCCCGGAGTCCCTTCTGGAGGGCCTCCTTGAAGGTCCTCCCGATGGCCATGGTCTCCCCCACCGATTTCATGGAAACGGTGAGGGTGTCGTCGGCGCCGGGGAATTTCTCGAAGGCGAACCGGGGAATCTTCACCACGCAGTAGTCGATGGTGGGCTCGAAGCACGCCGGCGTCTTCTTCGTGATGTCGTTGGGAATTTCATCCAGGGAATACCCCACGGCGAGCTTCGCCGCGATCCGGGCGATAGGGAATCCCGTGGCCTTGGAAGCCAGGGCGGAGGAGCGGGAAACCCGTGGATTCATCTCGATGACCACGACCCGGCCGTTGCCGGGGTGGACGGCGAACTGGATGTTCGAACCCCCGGTGGAGACGCCGATCTTCCGGATCACGGCGATGGAGGCGTTCCGGAGGACTTGGTACTCCCGGTCCGTCAGCGTCTGGGCCGGCGCCACGGTAATGGAATCCCCCGTGTGGATCCCCATGGGGTCGAAGTTCTCGATGGAACAGACGATGACCACGTTGTCCTTCTGGTCCCGCATGACCTCCAGTTCGAATTCCTTCCATCCGAGGACCGACTCCTCGATGAGGATCTCGCCGATCATGCTCTGTTCCATCCCGAACTGGGCGAACCGCTCGAACTCCTCCTGGTTGTAAACGACGGAACCGCCCGTGCCGCCGAGGGTGAAGCTGGGCCGGATCACCACGGGGAACCCCAGTTCCCCGGCGATGGCCCGGGCCTTCTCCATGGACCGGGCGATATCGCTTCTGGGAACTTCGAGCCCGATCTCCCTCATGGCGTTCTTGAATTCTTCCCGGTCCTCGGCCCTGCGGATGGCCGCCCGGTCGGCGCCGATCATCTCCACGCCGTAACGTTCGAAGATTCCCCGCTCCGCCGCCTCGACGGCCGTGTTCAGGGCCGTCTGGCCTCCGATGGTGGCGAGCACCGCCTGGGGCCGCTCCCTGTCGATGATCTTCTCCAGCACCTCCACGGTGATGGGTTCCACGTAAGTCCGGTGGGCCATGTCGGGGTCGGTCATGATCGTCGCGGGGTTGGAATTGAGAAGGACGACCTCGTATCCCTCCTCGATGAGGGCCTTGCAGGCCTGGGTTCCCGAGTAGTCGAACTCGCAGGCCTGGCCGATGACGATGGGACCGGAGCCGATGATCAGAATCTTTTTCAGGTCGTTCCGTCTGGGCATGGAAGGACGCTCACTCCCACTCGATGGTGCTGGGGGGTTTGGTGCTGATGTCGTACACCACGCGGTTCACCCCCCTCACCTCGTTGATGATCCGCGACGAAATGCGGCCGAGGACCCCGTAGGAAACGGGGACCCAGTCCGCCGTCATGCCGTCCAGGCTGGCCACGATACGGAGCGCCACCACGTTCGCGTAAGTCCTCCCGTCTCCCATGACGCCCACGCTCTTCACGGGCAGAAGGACGGCAAAGGACTGCCAGATGTCCTCATAACCCTCGTAGGTGACGATCTCCTCCTGGACGATGCGGTCCGCCTTCCTCAGGATTTCCAGGTTTTCCCCGGTCACCTCGCCGAGGATCCGCACGGCCAGTCCCGGTCCCGGGAAGGGCTGGCGGTTGAGAAGCCTGGCCGGAAGGCCGAGTTCCCTGCCCAGCCGCCGGACCTCGTCCTTGAAAAGATACCGAAGCGGCTCGACCAGCTCGAAGGGAAGGTCCGCCGGAAGCCCGCCCACGTTGTGGTGGCTCTTGATGGTCGCCGACGGCCCCCCATGGGGGGACCGGCTTTCGATCACGTCGGGGTACAGGGTTCCCTGGGCGAGGAACCGGGCGTCCTCCACCTTCATCGCCTCCCGGTGAAAGATCCTGATGAAGGTCTCCCCGATGATTTTTCTCTTCGCCTCGGGATCGGTGACCCCCCGGAGGGCATCGAGGAAATTCTTCCGGGCGTCCACGATCTCCAGGGGAAGGGGGTAGTGCTCGGTAAAAAGGGACCGGATCTCCTCCACCTCGTTGCCGCGCAACAGTCCGTTGTCCACGAAGATGGCCCGCATCCTGTCCCCCACGGCGCGGTTCAGAAGGGCCGCCACCACGGAGGAATCCACCCCTCCCGAGAGCCCGCAGATGATCTTCGAGGTTCCCGTGGTGCCGCGGATTTCCCGGATCGACTGCTCGATGAACTTCGACATGGTCCAGCCGCCGGAGCAGCGGGCGACCTTGTAGAGGAAATTCCGGAGGATGTCCATGCCTTTCGGCGTGTGAATCACCTCCGGGTGGAACTGGACGCCGTAGAACCGTCTTTCCCCGTCGCCCATGGCGGCGATGGGGCAGTTCCCCGTCCCCGCCAGGACCCGGAAGCCTTCCGGGACCTCGACGACGTGATCGCCGTGGCTCATCCAGACCTGGAGGCTCCGGTCCATCCCCTCGAAGATTCCCATCCGGTCTCCCACGTCGATCCTGGCGGACCCGTATTCGCCGCCGCTTCCCTTTTCCACCTTGCCCCCGAGCATCAGGGCCGCAAGCTGCATGCCGTAACAGATCCCCAGGATGGGAAGACCGAGATCGAAAATGGCGGGATCCAGGGCCGGGTGCCCCGGATCGAGGACGGAAGCGGGCCCGCCGGAGAGGACCAGCGCCCTGGGGCGCCTCTCCCGGAGTTCGCCGGCGGAAAGGTCGTGCCGGACAAGCTCGCAGTATACCCCGAGTTCGCGGATCCTTCTCGCGATGAGCTGGGTGTACTGGGACCCGAAATCGAATATGGCGACAAATTCCGTCATGGCCCGGTCATCCTTTCCTTCCTCGGGTCTTCATGAGTTCCATGAACTGATCGAACAGGTAGCGGCCGTCGTGGGGTCCCGGTCCCGCTTCGGGGTGAAACTGGACGGAGAAGGCGGGAAGCCGCCTGTGCCGGATCCCCTCCGCGGTCCCGTCGTTCAGGTTGACGTGGGTGACTTCCACCTCCGCCGGATCCAGGGTGGCGGCATCCACGTTGAAGCCGTGGTTCTGGACGGTGATCCCGATGACGTCCCGTTTCAGGTCCTTCACCGGCTGGTTTCCGCCGTGGTGGCCGAATTTCAGCTTGTACGTCCTCCCGCCCAGGGCGAGCCCCAGGAGCTGCTGCCCCAGGCAGATACCGAAAACGGGGGTCGTCCCCCCGTCGAGAATCTCCCGTGCCGCCTTGACGGCGAAATCGAGCGCCTCCGGGTCTCCGGGCCCGTTGGAGAGAACGACGCCGTCCGGTTTCATGGCCAGGACCTCCGCCGCCGTGGTCCGGGCGGGGACCACCATGACGGAACAGTCTCTCGCGACGAGCTGGTCCAGGATGCTCCGTTTCACGCCGAAATCGAACACCGCCACGCGGCAGCCGCGGCCCGCGCCGTACGCATAGGGCTTCCCGCAGGACACCTCCGTCACCAGGTCCCGGCCCACGAGGCCCGGGGAATTCTTCGCCTTTTTCACGAGGCTCGCGGGATCCCCGTCCTCGGTGGAAAGAACCGCCTTCATGGCGCCGGCAAGACGGATGTGCCGCGTCAGGGCACGGGTATCGATCCCCTCGATGCCCAGGATGCCGTACTTTTTGAGACAGGCGTCGAGGTCCGTTTCGGAACGCCAGTTGCTGGCGATCCCGCTCCGTTCCCGGATGACGAATCCGCTCAGCCAGAAGGACCTCGACTCCTCGTCCTCCCTGTTGAGCCCGTAATTCCCGATGAGAGGGTTCGTCATGGCGACGATCTGTCCCCGGTACGAGGGGTCGGTGAGCACCTCCTGGTACCCCGTCAGGCTCGTGTTGAACACGACCTCGCCGTCGCATTCCCCCGGCGCGCCGAAGGAAACGCCTTCGAAAACCCTTCCGTCTTCCAGTGCAAGAAACGCTTTGTTCATGGATGTTCCGACCTGTCCTTCATCCCGTCCGGGCCGCCTTCTATATCACGGAACGGGAAAGATTCCTACTCCCCTTCGAACCCCGACCCACAGCAGGCGAAACGGTCCTTCTCGTAGGACGCCGGGACCTCCGTGGGATAGTTTCCGGTGAAACAGGCGGTGCAGTAGCTGTCCCGGTCCCGCACGGCGTCGAGCATCCCGTCCACGGTGAGATAGGCCAGCGAGTCCGCCCCGATATACCGGCGGATCTCCTCCACCGTGTGGGAAGCGGCGATGAGTTCCTTCTTCTGGGAGATGTCGATGCCGTAATAGCATGGGGACACGATGGGCGGGGAACTGACCCGGACGTGGATCTCCGAGGGACCCGCCTTCCGGATGAGCCGGACGAGCTTCTTCAGCGTCGTTCCCCGGACGATGGAATCCTCCACGAGAACGACCCGCTTGTTCTTCAGGACCCCGGACACGGTGTTGAACTTGATCTGGACGTCCAGGTCCCGCTCCTTCTGGTCGGGGGAGATGAACGTCCTGCCCACGTAGTGATTCCGGATCAGCCCCAGTTCGAACCGGAGGCCCGATGCCTGGGCGTACCCCAGGGCGGCCGTGTTGGCCGAGTCGGGAACGGCGATGACGATGTCCGCCGGAGCCGGGGCTTCCATGGCCAGTTTCTTCCCGAGCATCCGCCGGACCTTGTCCACCTTTTCGCCGTAGATGATGCTGTCGGGACGGGAAAAGTAGATGAACTCGAACACGCAGAAGGATTTCCGGTCCGCCGGCGGAAGCCGGTGGGATTTCATCCCCCGGGGACCCACGACGATCATTTCCCCCGGTTCGATGTCCCGGACGTATTCGGCGCCGAGGATGTCGAAGGCGCAGGACTCGGAGGCGACGAGGACGGCGTCGTCCTGCCTTCCCAGGCAGAGAGGCCTGAAGCCGTTGGGGTCCCTGGCCGCGATGAGCTTCTTCGGGGTGAGGAAGAGGAAGCAGTAAGCCCCGACGAGCCTGGACAGGCCGTCCCGGATCATTCCCTCGATGCTTTTCTTCCGGGACCGGGCGATGAGGTGCAAAACGATTTCGCTGTCCGAGGTGGTCTGAAAAATGGAGCCGTGCCGCTCCATGGCCGTTCTGAGTTCATAGGCGTTGACCACGTTCCCGTTGTGGGCGGCGGCGACCTGCCCTCCCTTGAAACGGATGAGGAGCGGCTGGGCGTTGACGATCCCGGAAAGCCCCGTGGTGGAGTACCGGTTGTGCCCGATGGCGGCCCGCCCGGTGAGCCTTTCCAGTTCCTCCCCGTGGGAAAAGACCGTGGCGACCAGTCCCACGCCCTTGTGAAGATGGAGAACCCCGCCGTCGGCGGTGGCGATGCCCGTGCTTTCCTGGCCGCGGTGCTGGAGGGCGTAAAGCCCCAGGTAGGTTCTCGCGGCGGCCTCGCCGCTCCCGAAGATTCCGAAAACGCCGCAGAAATCCTTCCGTCTGCAGGAAGGACAAAGCACGTCACCACATTGGTCGCTGAGGCACATGAAAGGGACTCCCTATCTCAAGCGGCGCAGCCGCTCAATGGCTAAATCCAGGCGGTTTTCGGGAAGGGTGAGGCTCATGCGGACAAATCCTTCGCCATTCGGCCCGAACCCGGTTCCCGGCGTGCTCACGATACCACATTCCTGAAGAAGACGGGAGGTGAAACCCATGGAATCCGCACCGTCGGGGACCTTCATCCACACGTAGAACGTGGCCGGAGGCGCCGCCACCTTCCACCCCGCCCCGTTCAGGGCGCCGACGAACCGGTTCCGGCGATTCTCGAAGACGGCCCGGATCCGCTCGGCGTCCTCCCGGCACTCCCTGAGGGCCGTCACCGCCGCCTCCTGGACGGGCAGAAAGATCCCCGAATCGAGATTGGTCTTCACCCGGGCCAGGGCGGAAATCACGTCCCGGTTCCCGGCGGCGAATCCCACCCTCCAGCCGGGCATGCAGAAGGTCTTGGACAGGGAATGGAACTCCACGGCCGTTTCCTTCGCTCCTTGCACCTGAAGGATGCTGGGCGCCTTTTTCCCGTCGAAGACGATCTCCGAGTACGCCGCGTCGTGACAGAGGACGAAGCCGCCCTTCCGGGCGAGGCGGATCCCCTTTTCATAATCCTCGACCTTTGCTACCACCCCCGTGGGATTGGACGGATAGTTGAGCCACAGCATCTTCGTCTTTGCCGTCACGAGCTTCCGCAGGGATTCCCCGTCCGGGAGAAACCCGTTTTCCTCGTAAAGGGGGAAGTGCCTCGGCACGGCCCCGGCCAGCGTCGCCCCGGCGGTGTAGACGGGATACCCCGGATCCGGGACCAGGACCTCGTCCCCGGGATTGAGAAGGGCAAAACAGATGTTCCCGATCCCCTCCTTCGAACCCAGGAGCGGGAGGACCTCCCCGTCGGGGTCGAGTTCCACGGCGAAACGGTCACGGAACCATTCGGAAAAGGCCTCCCGGAGCTTCCGGATGCCGCTGTAGGACGAATAATGGTGCGCTCCCGCCTCCCGGGCCGCCGCGGCGAGGCGGTCGACGATCTTCGGGGGGGTCGGAACGTCGGGGTCCCCGACGCCGAGGTCGATCACGTCCACTCCCCGGGAGAGGGCTTCCGATTTCATCCGGTCGATCCGGGCAAAGAGGTACGGCGGAAGTTCCCGGAGCCTGTCGGCCATGAGGTTCATCATTGATTCGTCATCCTTTCCTTATTCTTAACGGCTTCGTAAAAAGCCCATATGCTGTGTTCCCCTTCTTCCCTCGTCCCTGCGGCGTACCGGAAGTACGCCTCAGTCCTCGGGATTCGGGCGCCTTGCCTATGGAGCTTTTTACTTTGCCGTTCGAAAAAGTGTTGCATTGGCCTTTTTACGAGTTCGTCATTCTTCAATCTCCCCCCGGAAGACCCATTCCACGGCCCCCCGGAGCCGGACGGACTCGAATACCGGTCCGTTCTTCCGAAAGTCCACCCACAGGGTTCCGCCGGCCATTTCCACACGGATCGGGGGGGGGCCGGCCTTCGTGATTTCGCTCGCGACGATGGCCGAGGCGGCAGCCCCGGTGCCGCAGGCAAGGGTCTCCTCCTCGACGCCCCTCTCGTACGTCCGCACCCGGATGTGTCCCGGCCCGGCGATCTCGACGAAGTTCACGTTCGTGCCGGCGGGTTCGAAGACCGGGTGGTACCGGACGGCCCTTCCGATGTTCCGGACGGCGTCCCCGGGACAATCCTGAAGGGGACCCTCGAAAATGGGAAGCTGGCGGAACGCCTCGGCGAAAAGAACGGCATGGGGCACCCCGGAATTGGCGAAAAAGGCATTGAACACCAGGTTGTTCCTGATCCCGAGCTTCAGGTCCCTTTTCAGGTCCTTCACGTCGGTGAGGCGAACCGTCACGTCCCGCCCGTCCACCTCGGCCTCGATGGATCCCGCAAGGGTTTCAAAGACCATGGACGGCCCGGCGATTCCCTTTTCCATGGCATAGGACGCCGCGCACCGGGAACCGTTTCCGCACATTTCCGCCTCGCTCCCGTCGGAGTTGAAAATCCGGAGGCGGAAATCCTCCCGTTCGCCCGCTTCCAGGACGAGAAGCCCGTCCGCCCCGATCCCGGTATTTCGCCTGCACCACCGGCGGGCATCCTTCGGCCATTCCCGGACAAGTGCGCCGTCCAGGTTGTCGACGACGATGAAATCGTTCCCGTGGCCGCACATTTTCGTAAACGCCACGGGGGGCCCGCCCCTTTGCTCCATTTTCACTTCTTCTTCCATTGCACGCTTCCGTCGGACAGATTTCGATCCTTCCGTCCCGGCGGACACCAGGACATCAAGGAACATACCTTTGCAACCTTCATGCCGAAAAAACGTGGATTTCGGGAGGAACCGGGCCCGCCGTTTCCTCCGTCCCCGCAGCCCCCGGAATTCTTTCAGACCCCGGTCCGGAAAGAAAGGAGACAAGCGGGACCGGCGCCGGCGGGAAGCCCGAACGGGGGCCCCAAAAAAATACATTCCCGTAGGAATCGGCGAGCATTCGTTACCGTCCTGTCAGATTCGACGGGCATTCCAACACTTTTCGTCGTTGACAGGGACACCCTTTTCCGATAGCGTCTTCTCTTGAATCCCCGAGGAGGTTGACGCACCGGTGAAACGGATCCTTGCCATCGGGCTCATGTTTTTCGCCCTCATCGCATGTTCTCCTCCTGCCCCGGAGGATGATATCCTCGACCTGAAGGAAAAGATCATCGACCTTCAGAACCGGGGAAGCCTGGGATTCCAGAACTTCACCCTGTGCTCCAAGATTTTCGGTTTCGGGTCCTACGTCCCCCTGGAACGGCCCGTAATGGACAAAAACGGCGGTCTCCTCGTGTATTACGAGCCTTCCAACGTCTATACGAGCAGGAAAGAGGGGCTTTACGAGATCTGGTACACCCAGGACATGATCCTTCTGGACGGGAAGGGAGCAGTCATCCAGGAATGGAAGGACATCCTTGAATTCCATTACACGACGCGAAAGCCCGTTCTCGACCTCTTCGCCCGGAACAGTCTCGATCTCGCGGGACAGCTCCCGCCGGGCACTTACGGATTCAAAGCCGTGATCAAGGACAAGCTGGCGGACAGAAAGGCGGAGCATACCGTCACGTTCGAAATCCGCTGATCCGATCCCCGCCCCCGTTCCCGCATCGGGGAGGCCCTCCCCGTCGCCGCCCGTTTCCCGGCGGCCGGGACCGTTCCCGTCACCATGCCCCGTGCCCGCCGGCAATTGCCAACCGCTCCTGCCAACCCCCCCCGGGCCCTTCTATTCCC
>ENA-UPXM01005143-UPXM01005143.1-activated-sludge-metagenome-genome-assembly--contig:-NODE-5143-length-12878-cov-7.322935_pt1 | contig 12878 bp, 10 predicted proteins | sample MGYA00238178_ERZ772708 | MGnify/ENA primary metagenome ERZ772708 (study PRJEB29002, sample SAMN05720212) | activated sludge metagenome | isolation source: anaerobic digester from wastewater... | reverse complement strand
ACCAATCCTGAACCCACTCCCAAACGTTGCCGGCCATATCGCACAAGCCGTGAGTAGTGTTCCCGCTTGGTTTACTGCAAACAGGCCATGTACTACCACGGCCACAGCCATTACCACCTTCGCTTATTACCGCCCGCTCACAAGTAGCCTCTTCATCACCCCAAGGATACTTCCAATCACGACCACCACTACGTGCAGCATACTCCCATTCGGCCTCACTAGGTAAACGACCTCCTGCCCACCTCGCAAAGGCTTGAGCTTGATTCCAGCTAACGCAATTAACCGGATGAGAACCACGATCAGATTTGATCCAGTTACAATAGTCTTCGGTATCAGGCTCAGTACAGGCTCCTACATTGACACAGGCTATATACTGATCGACTGTAACCTGAGTTTTACTCATCTCAAATGTTGGTACCGTTACTCGATGAACTGGCCGTGACCACGACAAATCATTGGAACCCATCTGGAAAGTGCCACCCTCTATTCGCAGCCATTTAATACGGTCACTCGGAATACACGTCCTATCATCATCGCAGTACGCACTACTGCAACAGCTACAAAACTCACCACAAACTGGATCTAGGACACAAACTCGACCAGAGCAGTCTTTAATACACTCGCATTGGCCAGAAGAATTGCAAGTCTCGGGAGCAATACAAGTCCCACAAGACTGCCCGCAAACAGGATCAGGACCACAAACACGACCGGTGCAGTCCTTAACACACTCGCATTGGCCAGAAGAATTGCAAGTCTCGAGAGCAGTACAACTACCACAGGACTGCCCACATACAGGATCAGGACCGCAAACGCGACCGCTGCAGTTCTTAACACACTCGCATTGCCCCTCAGAGTTGCAAGTATTGGGACTACTACAGTCACCACAAGACAGCCCGCAAACAGGATCAGGACCACAAACACGACCACTGCAGTTTGGTACGCAGCTATCTTCCTTACACTGACCGTCAGCATCACACCGTTGACCAGATTTACATGAGCCACAAGACTCGCCACATACAGGATCAGGACCGCAAACGCGACCGCTGCAGTTCTTAACACACTCGCATTGCCCCTCAGAGTTGCAAGTATTGGGACTACTACAGTCACCACAAGACAGCCCGCAAACAGGATCAGGACCACAAACACGACCACTGCAGTTTGGTACGCAGCTATCTTCCTTACACTGACCGTCAGCATCACACCGTTGACCAGATTTACATGAGCCACAAGACTCGCCACATACAGGATCAGGACCGCAGATGCGATTGCCGCAGTCTGGTACACAAGATTGGTCGGTGCCCGAGCCTTTATCTTCTATGGCATTGGTATCATAACCATTATCAAGCGTTGGGGGGGGAATCCTGCTAAAACCCAGGCTCGGTGGGCTGAATCATCGCATCCAGTGATTGCAATGGTGACAAGAGTTAATGACAAGGTTGCTAAGTATTTCAAGACATGCATTGACTGCCCCTCTGAAATCATTGGTCTATTCCACGTCAGATGACCATTGGTAGCACATGTTTAAAGTGAATGCTAGTTTAATCAAACCCTACACCGAACAAGAACCACGAGCGTCGGCACACTTTTTAGTAGTTGTAGCTTTAGGTTCATGGATCCAAAGCCCTTAATAAGCCTAGAGCTTGTGAATGCAGAGATACACCACCAAACGGGTAACAAGAAGCGAAATGTAGACCCTGTCCCTGCCCCCACCCCACGCCTGAATCAAAACCCGCCTTTGACTCGATAACTATCATCGGTGGGTTTCTGGATCTTGGATGATGCTGTCTCGTTGTGCATGGTTGCAAATCTGTGTTGGGCATCTGTTGGTGCTGTGTTGTCGTCATGGCTTTTGTGATGCTATGCCTGAGGAGATTGAAAGTATTGATGAGCTTGAATTTAACTTCATGGATGGTGAAATTGATGAGGAAACCAGGGACTACCTGATTGAGCAGCTTGATGTTTATGGGCCACCTCAAGCTGGTAAGCGGATTGGTGCTTTGGCTCTTAGTTCACTTTGGAAAATTGGTAGTGGCGAGGCTTCAACCTGGCTTACAGGCAGATTTAATGCGCCCAAACGCATCACTGTCGGTTTTACAATTGCTGCTAGGCCTAAGTATGGGCTTGCTCAGTCAGCTGGCTTTGGACAGCCCATCTTGCTTCCTGGTCGCAAGATCAGGTTTGACCCTGTCGAGGCCTATGTAACTCAAGTTGATGACAGGCTTTCATGGATTGTTGGCTCCTATAGAATCGGATTTGGCCAGCGATTAACCTTTGATACGACTGGGTATAGATGGCCAGATGGATTTGTCCCTGGAACCCGTGTGTCGGATTCGATCATTTCGGGCTCGATGTCATACACAAAAACTCTGCTTGGTGCCGCAGTCAGGTACAGGAGGCAATGGGATGCCACGGCCTTTGTCTCGTATAACCTTGATAATATTCACGTTAATCACTTTGATTATGATCGATGTCCTGCTTCAAAGCCGCAGTGCAAGGCGTCGCAAAAGATGCCAAAGGTGCAAAACAAAGAGACGGGCGACGGTTTTTCTTGTGAATCCCCTACTCTGCCATGGGCAGTCCATGAGGCACTTGGGGGTGCAAGCATTGGTTATCACTTCCAAAATCACGTTTTCCTTGGAATCACTGGATATGGTGCTTGGCGTCAATTTAGGGTGCGCGGCGAGCATATACAACACACCCGCTCTTCGAAGTATCCCTGGGATCGCGGCTTCTTTGGGGCTGTGGGACTGAACGGTGCGTTTAGCAAAGGGATCGTCGATGGAGGTTTTGAAATTACTTCCACCGACAGAGGGGCCTTGGCTGGCTTGATTCTGGTTAACATCAAGCCGCTTTCAAAGCTTGAAATCACCCCATCGTTTAGATACTACTCGCCAAACTACGACAACCCTTATTCACGAGGCACGGCAGATCCAGATGAATTCCAAGGTATTAGAGGACGTGACGAGATTGGTGGCCGTCTTGAGCTCGATTGGAAAGCATCGCAATTCATCGCGATTGGCAGTCGATTAGATGTGTGGCATCACCGCCACGACAAATGCGATGAAACCGCGCAACCTGGCGATCCTGGCTGGTGCGCGAGACCACTTGGTTTCTTTAATGCTGGCCCAATAAAGCCTTCAACGGATTTGGAGCTGATTTTTAAGACCTTGATTAGTTTTAGCCAGCATGAAACAGCCAGACTCAGATTGGTGTATCACGATGAAAACCTTGCGAAATCCGGTCGAAATCTTTCTTACAGCCCACACATTAACTCCCAAGGAGACTGGTCTGGCGGTGCAAAAGTTTACTGGTCTGTAAGATTTGCCACCAAAAGGATCCCCAGGACCAAGCTAGCCCTGTCGTTTCGCCAGATTTTTGAAGATATCTACGCATTAAAAGACAAGTTTGATCACTCTTGGTCAACAAATCTGACTGTGCGTATTGATGCAAGTCCAGGGCCAAAACTGTGGATTCGCCTTGGATATCGCGATGATTCAACCACCACCTTGCCAATTCGGCATGCAAATCAAATCTGCGGTAGCTGGGACACAGATTGGCCTTTACCAGAGTGGCTACCTGGTCAATGCAGGGGTGAAACATCCGTTAGTGTCTACCTGAAAGGAAGCCAAAGGCTGCTGACTTGGTCGTCTGGAGACCTGGACCTGCAACTTACTGGCAACTGGATCAGGTGGCTGGACGACCGTTTACTGTTTACAAAGACAACCAACTGTGGGCCGCCTCCATCGAGAAACAGCTTTTCCTTGAGGGCAGCCATTTCAACCAGTTTTTAGGAGGGGTAATTGGCTGGGCCATTAATGCACAAACTGCCTGTGCTAGTCGTGCTAGCGCTGCTCTTTACTTCCTGCGACCACCAGGATTTCCAAGCACCAAAGACCACAGTATGCAACGTTGCCTTCCAGGAACTGCTGATAACCGAGTTGATGGCAAATCCCGTGGGCGCGGACAACGAAAAAGAATGGTTTGAAATCTACAATGCATCTGGCCACCCCATTAGCCTTGATGGCCTTGATTTTATTGCCGCAGGCACGGGCCGCCCAAAAACGCACAGGGTACTGTCAGAGCTGGCCTTCACAATTCAACCAAACGAGTACATAACTGTTGGTAACGCCGTTATGGGCGCCCAGACAGCCGACTACTCATGGCCAGAAATGGTGCTTCCAAATGCAGGTGGCTACATCGAAATTTGGTGTGCAGATGAATTGATAGACGCGGTCAGCTATGGAAACTTGGCTGAACCATCACAAGGACGCTCCTGGCAGCGCTGCGTCCTTGATTTGGAAAAACCTGACCAAAGCCCCACTTGGTGCGACGTTGACGCAAAAACAGATACTTATGATGGCGAAAATCTAGGCACTCCTGGCCAACAAAACAATGCCTGCCCAATGCCTGATCACTGTCTGAATGAGGAAGGCGGCCAGCGGCCGATAACACAGGCAAGACTGTGGGACCTGATTATTACTGAGCTTTATCCAGATACACCTGGAGCTGACAATCCAATGGGAGAATGGATAGAGATATATGCCTTTGCAGATTTTGACCTGGCTGGGATGGTGCTTGAGCATCTTAGTAACGACAGAACTAGGCAGTTCAAAATCCCTGACACCAAATGCTTGCCACTGAAAGCTGGCAGATTCTATGTACTATCTGGCAGCGACAACATGTATGAAAACCAAGGAATCAAAGAAGCAGTGCCCGCGTTTTCGCCAAAGGGCCTGACTTTGTACAACAGTTCTGGGACGTTGACTTTTATGAACAAAGATGGCGAGATTGTCGCCCAAGCTGAACATCCAGCCCCAAAATCTGGAATTTCCATAGGGTATGACTGGGATTCGGAAACTTGGTGTAATCAAAGAAGTATCGGGATTTTTGATGGAATTGGAACCCCGGGACAAACAAATGATCGATGCACTGGTGGTGGCCAATGAAACGCAAAATCTTAACCTTGCAAAGCGAGATTTTCGCGTTTAGAAACAAATCGTTGAAGGATGACACTTGGAAAAACAACACCACTACGCTAACTAACTACAAGCTAACGCCCCTACTTTTCATTGTGTTTTGCCTATTAAGCATCTCCTGCACGAACGATTGTGGCCCTCCAGTCGCCTGGGTTTCCTATGTAATCGATGGAGACACTCTTGAGCTTGAAAACGGTGAACGCGTCAGAATCCTTGGGATTGATGCACCTGAACTTGGCAGGCCCTATGAATGTGGAGCCCAAGAAGCCTTGGCCTTGCTAGAAGACTTGAGCCTTCGTAAAACCGTTCATCTTACTTACGAGGCCGACTGCAGAGATCGCTACGGTCGACTGTTGGCGCACGTTTATGCGGACGACCAATCGCTTGGCTTGGCTTTGATTCAAGCCGGCCTAGCCCGCCCGTTATTCATGGGTGACAACCGCGATTTTGAAGCTGAATACAAACTAGCCACACAGATAGCCAAAGCCAAAGGCCTTGGAATCTGGGGTAAACTTTGTGATTGAACCCGCTTTTGGGATAAAAACTATTTCTTGGCCTTTTCCTGAGCCAATCTTAGCGCCATCGCCAAGGCTGTTTCCCCTGCTGGCTGCTTTGATGAAGGCATATAACGTGCTCTAGTCGCCACATCAATGTCATCTTCCTTTACCGCCAACGCCTTCATAGAAAGGCTTATCTTTCTTTGTGCAGGGTCAAAAACAGTAACTGAAACATCAACTTCGTCGCCAAGTTTCAGCAACTCACCAGGCGAACGCAGCCGCTTTTCAGCGCTCATCTCTGATATGTGAAGCAGCCCCTCAACCCCAGGGGCCAATTCCAAAAAGGCCCCAAAAGGCATCATCCTCACCACCTTGCCCTTCACAGTCCGACCAACCGCGAATTCATCAGACACTGAATTCCAGGGATCTTCCGCTAACTGGCGCAAACTTGCAGAAACTCTAGGCCTGCCATCACGGGTTTCCACGCGAGTGATCATCACCGAAACGGTCTGTCCAACTGGCAGCAGTTGGGTTGGATCATCACCACGAGTCCAAGAGATCTCGGACCTTGGGATCAAGGCATTTACACCACCACCAAGGTCGACAAAGGCCCCGAAATCTTCATGCTTTATGACGGTGGCACTACGAATCTGGCCATCCTTAAGCTCGGCCATCAGCTGATCGCGCTGGGCAGCTTGTTCTTCCTTCAGCAAGGCAGCACGTGACAACACCACATCCTTGCCCTTGATCTCTAATATCCGGAATTTAAATGTTTTGCCAATGTATTCCGAAGGCTGTTGACGCACCCCAATATCGATCTGCGAGTGAGGAACAAACCCCCTTGCCCCAGGCAGGTCGACCTCATAACCGCCTTTATTTTCGCCACTTACCTTCCCTTCAACTGGGATCCCAGCCTTGGCAGCATCCTTTAAAGCCTCCAGGTCCAGTGATCGCCCACGCATCCCACGAGACAGCCGGATTCCCCTTGTGACTTGGGCTACATACACCTCAAGCACATCGCCAATTCTCAAGTCCATCAGCTCATCTTCAGTAAACTCGTCGGTGGGAATCGAACCTTCGCTGCGTTGACCAACGTCCATCAGCAAAGAATCATTACCGATTCCCACGATAGTGGCCTGGATGCGGTCACCAACTGAAAGGTATCTGAATGGGCCCGAAAAACCAGAGTCAAGCAAGGTTGCAAAATCCTCTGTCTCCATGTTCTCTTCAGGGCGGAAGCCCTCTAAATCCTTTTCCATAGATTTGATTTCCTATTCTTGAGGTCTATTTAATGAAACATCCCAAAAGCTTGTGCCGTTTAGATGGCCACGAGTTTTACCTGAAGCGTGAAATTACTTAACAACGGTGACCTTTTCAATCTTTACATCGGTTGTAGGACAATCACGAGCATCACGAGGCAAAGCCGCAATCTTATCAACAACATCCATGCCATTTACAACCTTACCGAACAGGTTGTACTGCTTTGGCAAGCGGCCAGACAAGTTGGCCAAGCAGATAAAAAACTGGCTTCCATTAGTGTTTGGCCCGGCATTAGCCATCGCTAAAGCGCCACGCTCATATTCGCCCTTAACTGGCTCATCGTCAAAGCGAAAACCTGGACCACCAGAACCCCACCTAGCCTTTTGGCTTGGGTCCTTGGTCAACGGGTCCCCAACCTGAATCACGAACCCAGGTACGACTCGATGAAACAGGATACCCTCATAAAATCCTCCCGAGGCTAATTTCGTTATATTTTCCACAGTTTTAGGAGCCTTATCCGAATAAAGCTCCATTTCAATGTCCCCCAGGTTCGTTGTAAGGGTCATTTTAACAACACCAGGTTCGACTGCCACTTTTTTCTCCTGTGATTCCACTGGCTTTGCTTCAGAAGGTCCTTTGCTTGTAGCACAGGCTGCCACAGTAAAAAGAACCATAAGCGACATAGCAAATACTCTTCTCATCGTGCTCTCCTCCCACAAAGTCACCAACGTGCGATGGTACCTCGAAATTGACCGTTGGTGAACCCAAAAATACCACACAAATATTCATCAGCGTGCAACACACTCATCCAAAGCAGACTGCTCAAGTAGCGTGTCCAGAAGCTGAAGTTCATTTGTACCAGCCTCAAATCTAAAGCCCAATTGTAACATCCCGGCTTCAAATACCTTTCTAGCTTGCACCATCACTGCGCCATCTGGCTCTGGCCTATTAGCAAGGACCCAACCGTTGGGACCGCCCAAAAACTCAATTCCATCAACTCCAGCATTGGCAGCTTTCAAAAGTTCCATCAAGGTTTCACTATCTCCAGGCTCAACATGCAGAATCTGTCCATCGCCGATATCAACTTGCATTGGCCCGCATGCGGCATCAATGTAAAAGAGCTGCCCCTGACTTCCAACCCAAGCAGGTGGTGAATTTGGCAACTCCTTTCTGGAAATCTTTGCCCAAGTCCCGGGATGTGCGATTGTAACACTGGCGGTCTGGCCACGCTCTAAAGTCAAAGTGGCATGAGCTTGTCGAACTGGAATCAGCTTGGAAAGATCCATATTAAATGAATGTCTAACCCCTGAAATTCCAAGCGCAAAAGCGGCAATCCACAATACAACGACGGCCACCTTACCAATATCGCGCAGCACCTTAGGAATCCTAGTCAACGGCACCAAAATAGCGGTCAGCAGAATACCAGCCACAAACCCGCCGCCATGAGCCGACAAGCTAACCATTGGAATAGCCAGGCCTAGGAATAAATTCGCAAGAAAGGTAAAGGTAAACGCACTCATGTTCCGGCGCACCCAGCGCAAAGGCATCCTGCGCCTGCTTGCAAACACCATCACAGCACCAGCGCCAAAAATCCCGCTTATCGCTCCAGACGCTCCAACCATAACTGCAGGCTGCCCCAAGGCAACCGCCGTTACAGAACCCACCACCCCAGAAAACAGATAGACAGCCAAAAAACGCCAAGGCCCCATCAGTCGCTCTGCCAGATTTCCCACCTGGATTAAAAACAGGGCGTTGACCAAGAAGTGAACTGGACCAGCATGCAAAAACATTGATGTAAACAGGCGCCACCACTCACCTGCGTTGACCACACGGTCTGCCAGACAGCCACCACAACGTAATAGATAGGAAGGGTCAATTGAGCTGCCAGTTGCCATGACGGCAAGCAAAATCACGCCAGAAATAAAGGCTAAGCTCGCTGAAGCCGGAGTTGGAGCCCTGAAACTGGTCAAAAACGAAGGCAGGTCCTTTTGAACCGCCAGCTCAGCCTGCAGCCTTTCAATGTCCTCTTCGTCGTAAGTCCTGCCCTTGGCATCCGAAAACTGTGCCAGCTCAGCCTTGGTAAACAAAGGGCGCAAGGCAGAACGTCGTCCCAAAAACCCAGACGGGTCACCCCCCAGATAAGCAAGGCAAAAAACGCTGGCTCGCCCGATGTAAGCATCCGGAAGCTCACCAGATTCACCAATCGATCTGGTATGAGCCACCTTGCCATCTGCAGCAAGATGCATGTGCTTCACAATCTGGACTGGACCAATTCCATAAGGCGCCTCTCTTTTAGTCTTTGCATAAGCCTCGACTATTAAAGACAAAGCCCCAAAAGAAAGCCCCGTTACAGCCGCCGAATCCTTGGCAGCCACGCCCTCAAATCTATCTAAAAGGCCACCCCAGTCTTCCTTTGCAGCGTGCAACCAAAAAATCCCTTCAACAGCCGTTGAGGCGCCCTTATCTCCCAACAACGGTTCAGCCTTGGCCAAACGTTCTATTCCCTCGGAAATACTGAGCCTACCTCGCTGAACCAGATAAACGGTATATGTAACGAGAAAGTGTAGTCGCCGAACCGCACCTGGTCGTAGTATTACAGCCCCAGTTTCAAGCCAAAGTGACAAGCGCGTTTGCCCCCTTACTCTGGCTAACTGTGACGCCATCGACAGATAGGGCGGAATGATGCCAACCACAAGCGCAACAATAATGGCAACAACTCCTGTGATTGGCTCGCCTGTGTACCATGAATGACCAGCTAGCCCCATGATGACAAGGGCCAAAACTATCAGGGGCCTATCACCTGGAAGGCCACCCCTTAGCATTCGAAGGGCAGACATCAACGAAATTAGGGTAATGACCCCTAAAATATTTTCCATTCCATCTCCACTCAGGTACGCTGTAGCGCCCGAAGGCTAAAAATAAGGCCATTCAAAAATAAAGAAAGGTCGATTATTGATTTAGTGTTGTTTTACAGCTTGAACTAAGCATGCTAAATGCAAAACCAGCGAAGTTCCAGGAGGAATGAATGACAGCTCGAAACATGACAGACCAGGATTTTTTGGAAGGTGCCCGCAAGTCCCCAAAACGAATTGTGGTGCCATCAGCAGCCAATCAGGAAGCCTTAGAAGCAATATCAATGGCTTTTACAAATGGAGCGCTGAAGAAGGCCACGTTGATTGGAGATCCAACTGCAATTGCTGCAAAAGCCAAGGCAATCAATCTGGACCTTGGCCTGTGTGAAATAATCGAGTGTTACGACGATGATGACGCTGCCACCTTGGCTGTTTCTCATGTGGTTGGCGGCCATGGGGATTTTCTGCTTAAAGGACAACTGGACACCAAAAAGTACCTTAAAGCAGTGCTAAACAAATCAGCCGGCATAGTTGAAGCAGGCCGCATTCTTTCACATGTGACTGTGACTTCGATCCCAACTTATCCAAAACCTTTGCTGTTTACAGATGTTGCAATCAACATAGCCCCAGATGTTGAAACCAAGATTCAAATAGTCAAAAACGCCATTGAAGTCGCAACAAAGCTTGGAATCGAGCGACCAAAGGTTGCCTTGGTCGCGGCTGTAGAAAAGGTAAACCCTAAAATTGTAAGCACCACTGACGCCGCGGCAGTGGTTGAGGCCGCAAAACAAGGGGCATTCCCACAAGCTGCAGTTGAAGGCCCCTATGATCTCTACATTGCGACCTCTAAAGAGGCCGCAGAAATCAAGGGTGTGCAGGGAGAAGTTTGCGGGGACGCCGATATCCTGGTTTTCCCTGCACTAGACGCAGGCAACGTCTTTTACAAAACAATTCAACGCTTTGTCCCAGGTTGCTGGAATGCTGGCGTAGTTGCTGGAGCTAAAATTCCGGTGCTACTGCCTAGCCGCGCTGACGACGCAAAAAGCAAGTTGATGAGCATTCTAGTGGCAGCCTGGATTGCCTCTAATTCATAGCCCTAGCCTCTAGCTGACAACAACGCGCCCTAGATCTTTAAATAAAATCACCGACTTGGCGCATGACCAGCTTCTGATTACGACAAGCTGCCTTCTATTATCTGGCGCCTTGCCGCCGCGGCTATGGGCTCCCTGACAGCACCTGGCCTTGCCAGCCAGCGCCACTCGTTAGGGCCTAGGCGTGGTACAAGTCTTACTGCCAGTTCAACCGGTGTGGAAGGATTTCTGACCAGATTAAATACGAGCTGCCTTGAAGCCAACCAAGTGCGATTTTGGGCTATAAATTCAATGGCTTCCTTTGAAAGCCCAGGATAAGCCGAGTATTCTGTAATCTCGTCCAGCCCCACATCTGGATTTCCAACTACCAAACGATGCAGGTTTTTATTGGGGTCACGAATCAAAAGCTGGCGGACAGTCCTCTTGCCGTACCTGGCAAGTTTTTGCTTTTCAGGAAGCGACAAGTTTTTAATCCTGGCATAAACATCAGATGATTCAGTTTCCTTACCAGTCACTTCTGCGTCATCCGAGGGACTTGGCTCCACCTGCTCAGATGAAACTTCTTGTTTAACAACTTCTGAATGTACAGGCTCTTTTACAGCTGTGTCCTGTTTAGTTGCAACCTTAGCAGGAAACGGCTTTCCTACCATCCCAAAATCCAAAGAAGGGTCTATCAGTGTGTCCACTAACTCAACCAAGCGGCCCTCGCCACTTGCCGACAGGTTGGGAGTGCGGCCGGTCTGCTTAGTTGGCAAAACTGGCGGCTCAGCTTGCGCAACCGCCACACCCAAAACTTCTGCAGCCGACAAAATGGGCAGCGGAGCCGCTTCTTCAATGGCAGGCGCCACCGATTGTTTTGTGGGCTCAGCTACCACCTCGATATCGATATCTGGCGGAAGTGGATCAGCAATTACAGCTTCAACCTCAGTGACTCCAATGACTTGGACTTCAGGGATATCCTTAAATGCAGTAAGCGGAGAACTAGCGGTTCGATCCGGCTCAACGGTACCAACCAGCTCAGCCTCAATACCGCCAGTCATCCTTCTACCAGTGACCTGAACCGTTGCAGGCTTCTCATGGTAGGTCTGATGCTGGGGTTCAGTGTGAAAATAGGGAACATCAGCCCTAACCGAGGGAGCTGGCTCCTGGATCATGCGCAGCACACCCTCGATATCTGGCATTGTATCTAACTGAACCAAAAACGAATCTGCAGACAGCTCCTGTATAACCTTTCCTGGAGAAGCAACCTTGGCATCGCCTGGAAGTTTCAGGATAACGGTGACATTTACCAGCAGTCCTGGGCTGGGATGCCCAAACACTGGGCAAACTGACAAGTTGAGGTAGTCCCGCCGCACCTCATAAAGTCTTGACATATCAGACAAATCAACTTCTATCTGAATCGGACTAGCCATCAGTTCCCGCCGGTATAGTGGAGCAACCAGTTACTCACCTAGTTAAGGTTACGGCCAAGTTGTTGATATGGCAAGTAGTTTCACGAATTATAGTGGCCAATTCAGTCACTGTCGTCTGATTTCATTTCTGGAAACTCAGCCCAATTCGGCTGAAACGGTGTCAACAATTTAATCACGTGCGCAAGCTGGTCTGGAAAGTCGTTGCGAGCTTGGTCGTCAGGCAGATTTTCCTTTACAGTATCAAGCCATTTTTTATACTCGTGTACAAAAAATACGTGTCCAGGAAACGGTGAGCGCCACTTGTCATTTTGCCTGGCCATGGGAAAGCCATACTCGGTTCCACCCCATTTGAAAAAGACTTTGGCCGTCCCGTTTTGAACGTTAACCGCTACAGCAAGGGGCTCAACTTCGGTAGTGTTGAACTTTGCAAGCTTAGCAAGAGTACACATCCAAAGGGCGCCACGATCATTTAGAGGGATATCCTTCAATTTTGGGTCCAGCATTGATGGGTCCAAGATCTTGGTTAACGCCTCAAATGCACCGTTTGCCTTCTGGGTGTGATACTCACGAAAGGCAATAAGATCACAGGTTTCGTGAGATTTTAACATTTGCTCAAAATCCGCCAACAAGGCCTGTTTAGCCTTCTCTTCTTGTTCTGGTGTTATTTCTCTGCCAGGCAGTTTGCATCCCAACACAAAAACCATGAGCACCAAGGTAAGGCCAGTAACACGCTTAAACATAAAATCTCCTCAAAGAGGGCATGTGGATTGTAGCACCAAAGAGCAAGCCC
>ENA-UPXM01005140-UPXM01005140.1-activated-sludge-metagenome-genome-assembly--contig:-NODE-5140-length-12886-cov-4.678279_pt1 | contig 12886 bp, 13 predicted proteins | sample MGYA00238178_ERZ772708 | MGnify/ENA primary metagenome ERZ772708 (study PRJEB29002, sample SAMN05720212) | activated sludge metagenome | isolation source: anaerobic digester from wastewater... | reverse complement strand
CCGGGGGTGCCTGATGTATAGCAGATTGTTACTGTGTCATCCTCTGTTATACCTTTTTCTATTTCTTCCAAGGCTGCTTTCATAGGCTTACCGCTGAAATCTGCCCCATTGGTAATCGCCTTTCTTCCTTCATCAACGAGAGATTCAAAAAAGAAAAAGTTTTTCCCCTCTGAAACAGAAGCAGAATCGAGTATCTTTCGTAATGAGGCAGTATCAGGTGAAATACAAATAATAACAGGTTTTATTGAGAAAGAATCATAAGCTTCTAAAATTTTCTGAATATTGTTTTCTGAAGTAAGAACAGCTTTGGATTCAGAATGGTTTAAGCGGAAAATAATTTCATCAAGCGATAACTTTGTTGAAAGAGGAACCGAGGTGCAGCCGGCCTTTAATAGACCAAACTCCCCTAAAACCCAGTTTGTTCTTCCTTCAGAAAGTATAGAAATGTTGTCGCCTTTTTTAAAACCTCTAAGCAGGAGACCTGCAGCGAAGGCCGAAGAAATTTCATCGGCTTCTATATAGCTTACTGTGGTGTAGACATCGCTTACTTTTTCACCAAGATAAGGCATTGACCCGAACTGTGCAGCTCCTTCATGCATTAACCGTATGACCGTTCTCATAAAGACTCCTTAAAACAATTAGACGTTATATGTCATTTAGTATAAAGGGAGATGTTTCTGCGGTCAAGGAAAAGAATTTCTTTCTTTGCGAAAGACCGATAAATATGATAATATTTATGCATTATGAAAACAGGATTAGTACTTGAAGGCGGCGGAATGCGCGGAATGTATACCGCGGGTGTAATTGATATTCTAATGGAAAATGAAATATCAGCTGATATTATAATCGGCGTGTCTGCAGGAGCGGCGTTCGGCTGCAACTTTAAATCAAAGCAGATAGGGCGTGTTATACGCTATAACGCTGCGTACTGTAAGAACCCCCATTATGCAGGATTTCGATCGCTTCTTTTTACAGGCGACTTTTACGGGGCAAAATTCTGCTACGACGATATTCCAAACAGGCTTGATCCCTTTGATGTAGAAACATTCAAGAATTCTAAAGAAGAATTCTTTGCAGTCTGTACCGATGTTCTTACCGGAAAACCAGTGTACCATAAGTGTGAAACAGGAAACGCAGAAGATATTCAATGGATGAGAGCTTCTGCTTCCATGCCCCTTGTCTCGCGGATAGTTGAACTTGAAGGAATGAAACTTCTTGACGGAGGCGTTGCGGATTCTATACCTCTTGCTAAGGCGGAGGAATTCGACTGTACTAAAAACATAGTAGTGCTTACTCAGATGGACGGATACACTAAAAAAGAAAATCCCCTTATGGGGGCGGCAAAAATACTCTATAGGAAGTATCCGGAATTTATAAATGCGATGGAACACAGACACCTCATGTATAACGAAGAACTCGCACTCGTTAAAGAAGCAGAAAAAAACGGAAGCGCCTTTGTCTTTAGACCATCGAGAGATGTACATATCAGCAGGACAGAACGGAACCCTGACAACCTGCGTGCTCTCTATGCCCTGGGAAGAGAAGACGCCCAAAACCGCCTCACCGAATTGAAGGAATTCTTAAGATAACATTACCACAGATAGCCGCAAGTGCAGCGTCCTGCCGCACTTGCTTCTCGAGTATTTTGCTTCGCACACACAGATAAGAAGGATAAAGGAAATAAGAGAAAAGAATCATAGATGCACTGATTGTAGGAAAAACGAAAGCAGCACCAAGACTATTATTAGAATTTTACTGAAACATAAGAAAAATCTGTGTGTATCTGAGTTCATCAGTGGTAATCTTGTAATAATTACTTTAACAAACTGCGGCATTCAAAGGTCACTTCGATGCCGGCCGCAGCGGAGTTTAGATCAAAGGTTGACGTATTTTCTGAAGCAAGACCCGCAAGAATAATTTCGAGCTCCTTTTGATATGGATCATAATCCTCTGTCACAATTTTCCTGCTTTCCTCCTTAGATGTTTGAGTCATCAGGTATTCCGGGCGGTCTGTAAATCTCCAGAAGAGGCTGATAGACCCCTCCGTTCCGGAAACACAATGGCGTGTTGTAAACGGAAAGCCGTCGTGCATATTCACTGCGCCTTCAAGTATTGCCGATACTTCGTTGTATTCAAAAATGAACACGGCATGTTCCTGTTTAGTATGAGATGCAAAAATTTTTTCCGGCCGTCCCAGGAGGCGGACCATAAAATCAACGTCCTGACTCATTAAGTTGTTAACAATGTCATCTGTTGCGAAAACGTTTGAACTTTTTCGTGAAATAGACAAGCCGTTAATTTTTCCAAGCGACAGGGAAGATGCTGCGTTGAAAATATAAGAGTACTGGCTTTGGAAGCGGGAATAGTATGCAAGAGCGCAGGTTTTTCCTGTCTGTAAACTGATATTCTGCAGCTCATGAAGCTCATGAAGATTTGAGACTGCAGGAAATTCGAGAATTACATGTTTGCCTCTGCGCATGCTTTCTGCAGCGATTGAGGCATGAGTTACTGTAGGCGTGCAGATGTCAATTACATCGAGAGAATCATCATCAAGCATTTCTTTGTAATTCGGGTAACAGAAGACAGCATGCTTTTGCGCTGCTTCCAGGGCACTGACATTTGTTTTACTTGTGATGCCCTTTAACACTGCTCCGGTAATTTTTGCATAAAGATCTGCGTGCATTGAACCGGTAAAACCTGAACCAATAATACCTATATTCATATATGCCTCCTCTTAAACCCCGAAAAATATGGGGTTCATCGATCAGTATAGACCTTACGCACCTACATCCTAAGTCCATAGTAAACAGCTGTCAACAATGGGGAACAAAAAAGGGTTAAAAATGTAATTATCTGTGTGTATCTGGGTAATCTGCGGATTATTTCTTACGGTACCAGTATGAGTAGGAATAAGTAAAGCCGAGTTTTTTGTAAAGATGTTTTGCCGGTTCGTTATTATTCATTACCTGAAGGTATCCTGTTGTGCAGCCCTGTTTACATGCTTCATTCATGAGCGAGAGCATGACCTGTCTTCCTAGCCCCTTATTCCGAAGTTCTTTCTTTACGACAATGTCGTAAAAACCGGCCCAGCCGTTTTCGATTGTTGCGTAACCGCAGGCGGCAAATTCATTATCTGTAAAGATAGAGCAGACAATGATTGGGACTTGTACTGCTTTTAGGATTGCGGTGCATGTTTGAGCATCTGATTCACTCATATTCTGGAGAGTGCACATAGAAGATAACCATTGGTCAGAAAAAGAGGAAGAGAGAACGATGTTTGTATCAGTCTGTAAAGGAGCGGATTGTAAGGGAACAGTTAAGATATTTGTCTCGTGAATTTTCTCATAGTTCTTTTTTTCTAGAAGGGCATCTAGGGATGCATAGGAATGAGCGGAAATTATTTTAAAACAGCTTTTTTGATTATTTGCTTTATATAATATTTCTGTATAACTGATAACATCATCATAATCGCAGGTATTAGTGTACAAAGGATTAGCTGAGTTTGAGCGGTTGGAGTATGTTCCTGCAAAACGGATAATACAGCCTTTGTAGAGGACTGTTTTTAAAGCGGGAAAAGCATTTAAGCATTTTTCTTCAATAAGGATCGGATTCATACATTACCTCTCTGTCTGCTCTGTCATTACTGCCCAGCGCACGCCGAATTTATCGATGAGGTTAAAAGAAGCTGAACTGTAAGTAGCGGAGTGAAGGGGAATTAAGACGGTACCGTCTTCTTTCATGGCGTCGTACATTGCCTGCACTTCCTCTTTTGTGTCGACAGTGATAACTATAAAAAAATTATTGCCGTATACTACGTCAAAAGCAATGATGTCCGAAATCATGAAGCGCTGGCCTGCGATGCTCATTTCTGCATGATATACGTAATTTTTTTGTGCTTCAGAGAGGGGCTGAGACCAGTCTGATGGATCTGCATCGGAATAATGCATTACAAAGTCCGGTTTAGTGTTGAATACTTTTGAGTAAAATGCGATTGCTGCACCGCCGCAGCCGTTGAAATTCAATACAGGTGTTGTTTTCATGGGTTCCTCCGTTTTTGTGTTATAAATTTTTAAACTGATTTAAGTGCCTGCCGTTTGTGTTTTTTCAAATAATAAATTCTATATACCGTACTGATAATAAAATAGAGCGAAAGTGTATAGGTGCAAATTTTCCGTATAATTACATGGGGTATAAGAAGGGTGATTACTATTATTAGCATGATTATTGCTCCGGTATATTTACCCAGAGGATCGTAAACAGGCTCTTTTATACCGGAGCTGATAAGAAAGTTAACAAAGGATGCTCCAATTGGAATAAATATGAAGATGCAATACCAGTGTTTTTGGGTAAACGCTAGAAATACAGCAATGATTAAAATGAAGTCCGAAAAAACATCTGCATAAGCACCGAATTTACTTGATACTGAAAGTTTTCGTGCAGTAATACCGTCTGCAATATCGGTAAGGGCTGCAAAAATAAAAATTATAAATGATGCAAGGCAGGTGCTGTTAAGAAAAACAAAGTAAAAAAGAGGAGCACAAAGAATCCGCAAGAGCGAAATAAAAGAGGGAATGAGGTGTTTCATGTTATGCATTTGCAAGCGAATTTACCTTTTCGAAGTCTTCTTCGCTTACATAAACTTTTACACCATAAGGGTCGATGTACGATTGAGGCATTCCTGCCATATGTTCAGATTTCTGTATAAACGGTATATTGTTTTCTTCCAGCATGTTTATTAAGCCGAATGCTTCTTGTTTTGTTTTGAAAGTGTCTACTAAAACCATAATACTCTCCCTGCGTGCATCCTGTATCGGAGCGCGCCGTCTTTTTAGTATTTCTGCATCTTGAATTCTGCGGCCTTCCTCATCATCTGCTGCAATAAGGAGTAAATCTTTTTCGAGTCCCAGGGTAAGCAGAACCTGTGCATAAATACCCAGTGCAACAGAAGGAGATCCTTTTTCCACAGCCCACAATGTTGTTCTGCTTATGCCGGCTTTATCGGCTGTCTGTTCCGCAGAAATACGCCGTCTTAATCGTGCTAGCTGAATTTGCTCCCCAATACGCTCCAAAATTCTACTTGTTTCAGTTGCCATTTCTACTGATTTTCGTCCCATAATGTTCATAATTATAAACGTAAAACGGTATTTGTCAATATTATTAAACGTTATATGTGTTTTGTTATATACTTATTAAGCCATGGTTTCTCTTCGTCATTGCAGAACGCAAGTCTCGCCATAGACCGGATGAGGAGCCAGTCATTAAATTCTCTGCGGGTAAAATTTCTTATTTTTTTATAAGAACTGATATATTTTTGTGCAAAAATCTGTCTGAAAAAGAAAAGAAAAGTAATGATAAAAAAACCTGCTCCCTTAGGCTTGTCACCGTTGACAATCATCAGGTATGCATTTGCAATGTCTGATACAAAGTACCCTTTGGCAGCATTACCGCAGTCAATAAAAACAGGTTTTCCTGTCTCTGTGATGATTACGTTTGTTAAGTTATAGTCGCCGTGACAAAGGCTGTCTGAAACAGGCAGGGAATGAAGAAGCGATAATCCGTATTCTTTTACAGCACTATCAAGGCCGGAGTGTTCAATACACCAAACGAGGCTGTCTTTTTCATTTTTAAAAGAGACAGGAGCGGTGTGTGAGTTAATATCAGCATGGAGCCGGGCAAACTGCTGTGCCTGCTCATGTATTTTAGACGTGTTTTTTAGAAGAATTGAGAGAAGACTTTCTCCTTTGATGTAGTCCATTGAATAGCCGGGTTTTCCGTCCAGAAGAATTGTGCCGTATGTTTTAGGAACAGGAATTCCTGTTTCATACAGTATGCGTAAGATCTCTTCTTCTTCACGGCATTTATCTTCAAATCCCGGCCTCTTAAAAAGTTTAATAACCTTGTTTTCGGCAGACAGGTAAATATCAGCTTCCTGGCCTTCTCCGATTTTTGTCATTTTGTTTTCTGATGTCATGTGTGCCTCTGAATATTTTGTTTTTTAATGATAGTATATTTTAGTATTCAAAGAAGCAAGATGATGATATTACCTATAACCCAGAATTATTAGGAGAGTAAAAAAAAGCCATAACATGAGGAATTTGTAAAAAAGGCTTGCATATATTGCAAAATCTGTGGATAATTTAAAATTATTATTTTAAGAGGGGATGTTATGAACAAGTCAGAATTGATCGATGCAATTGCTTCAGATGCTAAATTAACAAAGAAAGATACAGAAGCTTTCTTAAAAGCTTTTACCGAAAACGTTTCCAAGGCTATGGTAAAGGGCGAAGATGTTACCTTAATCGGCTTTGGATCTTTTAAAGTAGGCGAAAGAGCTGCAAGAACCGGAAGAAATCCTAAAACAGGTAAAGAAATTAAAATTGCAGCTTCGAAAAATGTACGTTTCAAAGCAGGAACTGCACTTAAAGACCGCGTAAACAAAGGAAAGTAAGAAAAAAGCATTTACTGCCCTCAAAAAAAACGCCCTTGCGCTAAGCGCAGTTTGGTATTATCGGCTGAGCACAGGCTCCGCCTGTATAAATCCCGCTGCGAGACGCGCTAAGCGGCGTTTTTTTGACTTCATCAATGTTTTTATGATTAGACGTGGGGGCTAAGCACAGTTTGGTATTGTCGGCTGAGCACAGGCTCCACCTGTATAAATCCCGCTGCGAGACAGTCGCAATGCCAGCATCCATGCTGGCATTGCTTCTTGAGTTTTGCGAAGCAAAACTCGCTTATTGTGAGAACCTGCTCCGGTACCCTCCCTGGCAATCATCATAGGGTAGAGCTTTTTACATGCTGAATAAGAGTGTTAACCGAGAATGGATGCTAGTGCAGCGTCTTATTAGTTATAAGGATTCCAGTTCTGAAAGAGAAAGTCCTGTAATGCTGGAAATTTGATCTATGGAAAAGCCCTGCTTTTTCATAGTACCTGCAATTTCAATTGCTTTATTATGTTCCCCTTCATCAATACCTTCTTTTTTACCTTTGTTCTCCGCAGAGGCAAGTCCTGCGTAGTAATCCGTAAGAATTTTTTCACGTTCAAACACAGCAGCTCTCTCATAGTCATTTTGAGTTACTTCATATAATAGTTTCTCTGCCATAAATGTTAGGGGAGGAAAACCAACTTTTGCGACGCGTAGTTTTTCCTCCCCATACCCCTCCTTTCCTTGCGGCGCTTTAAATATCCACAGATATTTAGTGTATAAAAAATCTATCACGCTGCTTTGGATGAATATAAGTTTATAGTAATCGGATTATCTAATTTTGACAACTCAAGGGTAAAGATATTCAATTTATCTGTGAAATCTGCGTCATCTGCGGATTTCACTTCGCGTCTTTGCGTCTTTGCGCGAGGCTTATTCTTGCGCCGCCCCTTGAAACCTGGTATTCTATAAAGATAGGGATAATAATGAAACATTTTAATGTTGCTGCGGCAGTTTTTATACAAAACAACAAAGTTTTCTGCGCTCAAAGAAAGGATGCAGGCGAGACTGCAAAGCTTTGGGAATTCCCCGGCGGTAAAATTGAAGAAGGCGAAACACCCGGACAGGCTCTGGAAAGAGAAATACAGGAAGAGCTGTGTACAAAAATACGGGTGGAAGACTTCATTACGACCGTCAACCATGAATACAAGACTTTTTCCATAACAATGCACGCCTACTTGTGCACCATACTAAGCGGAAGCTTAACACTCACCGAACACCTCGACAGCCGGTGGCTTTCTGCAGATGAGCTGGATACTGTGAATTGGGCTCCCGCAGACGTGCCGATAGTGGAGAAGGTGAGGGAGAGGATGCGTAGTTATACTTCTAAAGACTGAAAGCTCTCATATAAAACAGAAAGGTTTTTTACTGAAATTCTAAACTGGCTCCGGGCCTTAAGCTTTGCTCTGCCTGTTTCTGTTATTTTTACACTAATTCCTGGGTCATATATAATTTTACCGTCGTAAAGAGCGCTTAAGAATAATTCAAAATTTGTCCCCTCTCCCAGCAGCACAGGAGAAAGATATTTGTAGAAAACAGTATCTTCTTCTTTTTCTTTTTTATATTTCACATAACAGGTATGAGCGTGTTTTTTACACCAATGTTTCAAGAGGAGAGAAAAAGACCAGACAGCTGCAATGTTGTTATTATTATCAATTAATTGAATACCGCCAGAAGGATCGGTAATTGCTTTCTTTTTATAGTCGTATCCTTTTAAAATCATTGTAAGTCCTGTTTTTTCATGATACTCACCGCATCTGAAAGGTCCCGTAAAATAGCTGATATAACCTTCTTTTGCATGCCCGTATTTAACTGCAAATTCTTTGGCTTTGATTTCTTTGTACAATCCTTTATCCGGCTCCGGTGTCATTAGCGTTATAGCACTTCCGCTATACGCTTTTAGTTCCCAGCCCTTAAAATCCGGTTCTGCAGTTCCGTTAGGGATTATTCCGAAGAAGGCTTCCATGGTATACCCGCCTGCGTTAACTGCAGTATAAGGACGGATGTGACCGTCCTGAAACATTCTGCAGGATGTGATCCTGTCTTTTCTTACAAGTGCTGCAAGGTTTGAGAGCAGCATATCTTTTGCACTCTGAGTATTTTGATCGATGAAGAACTCGTTCAGAACAGGAAGATCCTTCGTGTGCAGACCGGCGAGAATTTTTTTTGAAATGGCTGAATCCTTTTTCGCAAGGTATGCATATAGTTTACGATCATTAGTTACAGCAAAGAAAAGAATTCTTCCATCTTTAGCATTATTTGTTTTCCGTTGTTCTTTAGGGACGGGTTTCATATTTTCGGAGGGCGCTGTGCGGCAGCCTTTGAGAAAACCGGAAAGCCTTACTTCGGGATATTTAGGGTATAATATAAGCTGAGCTCCGGGAGCCCGTTCTGTTTCCCCCTGATCGTTAACCCAATATAGTTCAATATCAGCCTTAAAATTGGGAACCTGATTGTCGGGAAATTCAGTAATATTACCAAACGGGAGCTGATGCAGAACCGAAAAACTGCCTCCGAGATATATCTGCTGTTTGGAATTGTCGTTTTCTGCAAGCATTTTATAAAACTGCTTAACAGCACCTTTTGAAGCAAAAAAATCAAATAAATTCTTGCTGTTGATAAAACTCATAGTACCTCTTTGTTTAATAATCGGTTAATATAAGAATTGATATTAGTCCTGTTTTCGTTGACTTCTGGGACAAAATATTGCATAATGCAATATCATGACCCTATAAGGAGAGTTTATGCAGAATTCAGAAATTGAGCTTTTAAAACAGGCAGCACGGTTTTATTCAATTACCGATATTGCACAGGAATTTCAGACTGCACAAAGTACTATTCACCGCTGGCTTAAGGGTGAGGTCATGCCGAGAAATTACATTGCAGAACGCCTTCATAATATGATTCTGCGTAAAGTTAAAATCAGTGCTGCAGAAAACGAAAATACCTTATTTACATTTATAGATTTATTTGCGGGAATCGGCGGTATACGAAAAGGTTTTGAACAGGCCGGAGGAAAGTGCGTGTTCACAAGCGAGTGGGATGTATATGCTCAGAAAACCTACAGCGCAAATTATCCTGAAACAGACTGTATAAACGGCGACATTACACAGGTTGACGCTTCTTCTATTCCGGATCATGACATACTGCTTGCAGGCTTTCCCTGTCAGCCTTTTTCTATTGCAGGTGTTTCCAAAAAAAATGCATTAGGCCGGCCGACGGGATTTGCCGATGAAACGCAGGGAACTCTGTTTTTTGACGTAGCGCGAATCATTAAAGAAAAACAGCCGAAGGTTTTTGTTCTTGAAAATGTAAAAAACCTTAAATCTCACGACAAGGGAAGAACCTTTGAAGTTATACTTAAAACCCTGACACAGGATTTAGGCTATACCGTTGATTATAAAATTATAGACGGGCAAAGCTGGGTGCCGCAGCACCGTGAAAGAATTGTCATTACAGGGTTTAGAAATCCCGTTCTTTTTTCTATGGATGCTGTCAGAGTGCCTCCCAAAGGAAACATAAAATTATCTTCTGTTCTGCATAAAACAGACGGAACAGAACCCGTGTTAAGCCAGGATGGAGACAAATATTTTGATTTTTCACGAAACTGTGTTCAGGAAAAGTACACTTTGAGCGATAAACTCTGGACTTATCTGCAGAACTATGCAGAAAAACACAAGGCGAAGGGCAACGGCTTCGGGTTCGGGCTTGTAAAACCCCAGGATATTACCCGTACTCTTTCCGCCCGCTATTATAAAGACGGCTCTGAGATTTTGGTGTATCAGGGTGAGAAAAAGAATCCCCGAAGACTGACTCCCCGCGAATGCGCCAGACTTATGGGCTACCCGGACGACTATGTTATTCCTGTATCCGACACAAGAGCCTACAAACAGTTTGGAAACTCTGTTGTTGTTCCTCTTTTTAAAGCTGTTGCAGAAGCCGTAAAACCATATGTGCTCGAAGAAATAGAGGCTGAACTGGAAAGAGAGCAAAGCAGCTTCTGCGCGATGCAGGAAGAAGAAGTTTTTGCAGTAATGTAGGGCGCTTAAGAAAAGAAATAATAGCAAAAGGTAATCATTTTTACTCCTCTTATGGTATAATGAACTGATATTTGTATTTTTTTCGGATATTATGGACAGTATAAGTAAAGAAAGAAGAAGCTGGAATATGAGCCGGATAAGATCGGCTGATACAAAACCTGAACTTCTGGTGCGTTCAGCACTTCATAGAGCAGGCTTCCGGTTCCGGCTTTACGGTAAAGTTTCAAAAAAAATCTGTGCTAAGGGTATATTGCCCGGAAAACCTGATATTGTTCTGGCAAAGTACCGGCTGGTTATCTTTATTCACGGCTGTTTCTGGCATTGTCATGAAGGATGTAAAAGATCTAATATTCCAAAAACAAATTCTGAATATTGGAAAGACAAACTATCAGGTAATAAAGTACGGGATTTAAAAAATATAAGCAAATTGGAAGAAATGGGCTGGCGGCCGATAATTATTTGGGAGTGCGAACTGAAGTCCGATTTTAATATAGAAAACTTGGAGAAAAAATATATGAGGCAATTGACAGTCGGCAGCATGTTTTCCGGAATCGGGGGAATTGATTTAGGTTTTGAAGAAGCAGGATTTAAGGTTATTTGGGCAAACGAGTTCAATGAAAAATCCTGTGAAACATTTAAAAACTATGAAAGATTCAAACATGTCACAATGTATAATCAGGATGTTCATACTCTTGATACAGATGATCTGGAAAAAGTGGATATTATTGCATCTGGTTTTCCATGTCAGGCTTTTTCAATTGCTGGGTACCAGCAGGGATTTAATGACAGTAAGGGAAGAGGAAATCTTTTTTTTGAAACTGCAAGATTTATTGATAAGTTAAGACCGAAAGCTTTTTTACTGGAAAACGTTAGGAATCTTCAGAGTCATGATAACGGGAATACACTCATTGTTATAAAGAATACACTTGTTAAAGATTTAGGTTACTCCTTTATACCTTTTGTTTTAAATTCCAAGGAATATGGAAATATTCCTCAAACAAGAGAAAGAATTTATATAGTTGGATTTAAGAATGAAGCAGGAATTGAGAATATTGTTGATAAGAGTAACAAGCAAAAGTATTCATCCAAAACAGAACGTTTTAATATTCCCGACCCGATAAAGTTAACTAAAACAATACACGACTGCATTTTTAAAAAAAAACAGGATGATATTTTTTATTATAAAGAGAATCACATATATTATCCTACACTAATTGAAGAAATGGTAAATAGGGATACTGTCTATCAATGGAGAAGAGTGTATGTAAGGGAAAATAAAAGTAATCTTTGTCCGACTCTGACAGCAAATATGGGTGCAGGAGGGCATAACGTTCCTCTAATTATTGATGATTACGGGATAAGAAAACTAACACCGAAAGAATGTCTCAATTTTCAGGGATATCCGGAAGATTTCAATTTTCCGGAAAATATGGCAAGATCCCATTGTTATATGCAGGCAGGAAATTCGGTAGTAGTTCCTGTTATAAAAAGGATAGCAGAAGAAATCAGAAAAGTTTTAGAGGAGTAAATATATGAATTTTTATTATATTAAAATTAGCTGCCCGAAAGAACAAGATGATAAACATTTTGATTTAATTTTTAAAAGTATAATTAAGGAAAAGCCTTTTAAAAGTACTTTGTATAATATTCCGAATAAGCTTAACGAAGCCCAAGAAGGAGATATCTTCTTTCTTCATATTGGAGGTGATTTCAATAATAAAAGGAATTATTTCTCAGAAAATACAGAATTACAGGATTATCAAAACGGTATTTATGGATTAGGTATTATCTCGGAAGTTTTAATTAATGAAAAGGCAATAAAGGCGGATTTTTATGGTTTCAAAGAGCCTGTAACTAAGAATAGTATTTATTTCTTCCCTCAGTTTATTGATAATTTAGGAGCTGCAACAAAAGGAATTCCTAATCAAGCAGGACTTTATGAATTATCCGAAAATACGGCTCTTAGTTTTATTGACTATATTAAAATCAATAATATTGGAGGTACAGCAGAAAAAGAATTGGGAAAATTCCCTGCTGATAATAAATTATTTTCAGTAGGTTTATCATTAATTGAAAATGAAAAAGAGTTTTTATCAAAAACAACAAGGGAATTATTTGATAAGCTAGCAAAGGTTAGAAAAAAAGTAGTTACGAATGAATTGAATTTAGAATTTTCTACGGCTTCCTTTATTTCAGACATGAAAAAGACCGGATTAGTTTTATCAGAAAAACTAATTCATAGGTTTTGTGCTAGTTTATTAACAAAACAGTTTGTTTTATTAACAGGATTATCTGGTTCCGGTAAAACAAAAATAGCAGAAGCTTTTTCAAATTGGATAAGCAATGCAGACCAGCAAATCTGTT
>ENA-UPXM01005134-UPXM01005134.1-activated-sludge-metagenome-genome-assembly--contig:-NODE-5134-length-12894-cov-5.624893_pt1 | contig 12894 bp, 16 predicted proteins | sample MGYA00238178_ERZ772708 | MGnify/ENA primary metagenome ERZ772708 (study PRJEB29002, sample SAMN05720212) | activated sludge metagenome | isolation source: anaerobic digester from wastewater... | reverse complement strand
CGCATCACTCTCCTAAAAGACAAATCCAAGGCAAATTAAAAAATCTGGCTTACTCAGGCAAAAATTGCAAAACTATTCGATATCAAACCTCAGAACGCAATATAAACTAGAAAAACATATCCGATGAAGAATTTACCGAGAATGAAATTTGTAAGTTTTTCTTACAAGTTCAAAAAGAAAGTGCAAGAACAGTCAAATGTAAACCATTACACGATACTTGAAACGAGCTTATTTAGTTGATTATTCCAAACAGTCTCGTTATTCTAAAAATGAATTCCCCCAGTGAAAACTCGGGGGAAATTTTTTGTATATCTTGGAGTGAATACAGATGAAGAATTTTCGATAAAAGAAAAATATTTATTGTTTGTCAATAAATATTTATTATATTTGATCAATAATTGTAAAACTAATCAAAATGTCTAAAACAGATAACTTCGTTTTTAAAGGTTTGGTCATCGTTGCCTGGATCATCTTTGTCGGACTTTGTATAGAAAGTGGTGCACTCATCGTCAATTTTATTTATAGCATGTTCAAGCCAGAAATCATTTCAAAACTTTATCAAAAACTAGATTTAAGCGAAATGCACCAAAAAAGTGAATTTGCTTTTTATAGCATGTACAGTTTAATCCTTGCAATCTCAGTCTTGAAAGCAGTGATGTTTTATGCAGTGGTGATTCTGGTCACGAAAATGGATCTGTCGAAACCCTTCAATGATTTTGTTTCCAAGAAGATTTTGCAAATTAGCTACTTTACTTTTTCGATTGGATTTTTGAGTTATATCGCCAAAGAAATAACAAGAAATTTGAGTAAACATGGTTTTAATATTTCTAATCTGGATCAGTTTTGGGGAGACAGTCAAGCATTTATTTTAATGGGAGCCGTGATTTATATGATTGCTGTTATTTTTAAAAAAGGAATTGAGTTGCAAAATGAAAACGATTTAACAGTTTAAAATATGCCGATTATTGTAAATTTAGACGTCATGATGGCAAAGCGAAAAATGTCACTCAATGAACTTTCAGAAAAAGTAGATTTAACCCTCTCTAATCTTTCCATCTTGAAAACCGGAAAAGCAAAAGCCATTCGATTCAGCACTTTAGAGGCAATTTGCAAAGCTCTTAATTGTCAACCAAGCGATCTTTTAGAATATGTGGAACCAGAAAAATAATTCCCCTCATTTTTTTATATCAAAATTCCCCAAGCCGTAACTTGAGGAATTTTGCATTTTACAGTGGATCTTTCCCTGAAAATTATTGATTCAAGAAGGTGCTCAATTTTACCGCCTCTTCATTCGTAGCGTCGTACACCAAAGATTTCGCGATTTGTTGTTTCGCCAATTCTTTATCGGTTTCCTGAAGTTTATAGGCGACAAAAAAATGACCATAAGCCAAATTTTTCTTATTCGCTTCTACTTCTTCTGGTTTTACCGCGGCAATATATTTTTCATACGCCGTTTTTGCATTCGCATCATCTTTCATGGTTTGGTAAACATAAGCTTGGCTGTAATAAGATGGTGCCCAATCTGGTAATAAAGTGGACATTTTTTTCCACGTCAATAAAGCATTGTTCCAATCTTTCGCATCCTGATAAGCGGTTGCTAATTTCACGATCGCATCGGTATCGTTGGGATTGCTTTCAATTTGTTTCTTTAAAGCTTCTATCGCTGGGTTTTGCTGTGTTCCTTGAACTTGAGTGGTCGCAACTGTTTCAGCTGCCGCATTTTCAGTTTGTGCATATCCGAAGCTTACTGCTCCGAAAAATAATGCTGCTACGATTGCTTTCTTCGTGTTAATAACGCTTTCCTTTTTCATAATTCTTTATTTTGATTAATATTGAAGTCGCGTTTGTCTCTACAACAAAAATTCCACGCCAAAGAACATTTGGAAACTTTAATACTTTTTATAAAACCTTAACTTTTTTATAAAAATCAGTATTTCAATATTAATAAGGATGTTTTAGTCTAAAAATTTCCTCTTTCAATCTTTTAAAAATATCTTTGCAACTATAAAATTTTACATAGGGACTAACAAATATTTAACAATAGGTTTTACAGGTTTTGGCGACTAATTGTAAGTCTTTTATCTTTCACCTGTTTTCTTTACTTATGTGCTCTCCAAAATAATCGTTTATTTTAAATCTAGAGATTACATTTTCAGATTTGATAATTTTTATGAAGTAATTTTCAACTATTATTGTAGATAAATTTCATTTTTATACTATACACAGCTTTGAAATTTTTGAGAGATTATTATTTGGTAAAAAAATTGCATACATTTGCACTACAAATCTTTATTATGAACAAACAAGCACCTTCAAAAAAAGGAAATCTTGCCAGTAAAAAAAAGGCAGATAGACTTAATTGGAAGCCTTTGGGAACGGATCAAGTTACCAAGCTAAGTGATGCTAAATTTGTAAGATTTTATAATCCTTACAAAAGGCTTTGGACTAACCTTTCATTAAAATAATGGAAGTATATCCGATTAGAAATCATCGGAGAAAATATAGGGATGAGCAATTGGTTGCTCATCTTTTTGTTTTTAAATCTACTAAATCCAAAATTACTTATTTTATCGAATGTGAAGTATTTGATAAAAATATTTTGGCACTTAAATTTTATAATAAAAATCATAAAGAATCTAAAAATAAATTTTCATTTCTTACCAATACAAATGAAGTATGGTCTGTTCTGCATACTTGTATTCAAGTGATACCAATTTTAGAAAAGGAGCATTTAGGATGTTCATTTGTAGCGATAGGTGCACAAGGTATTTCACCAGATGGAAGGCAAGAGCAAATTGAAAATACACAAAGATATTTAACATATAAAAGAATTTTGTTTAAATTGTTTGAAAATGCAAGCAATTATGCATTGATAGATTCCAATGAACATTCTGCTTTATTGATGATGAATATTTTAGAATTTGTAGAAGATGAAAAATTACCAGAAGAAGAATTCAATGAAAAAATTTTAAATAAATACGTTGAAATTGTGGAATTAATGGAAGAAGAGTTTTTAGAAATTCATAACTTCTCCGAATCACATTTTACCTCAAATACTTTATTAAAAATGCCTCTAAATAATATGTTTTTTAAAATCTTTAAAATCTTTCGAAAATAATGCTCTCCAAAATAATCGTCCACAAAGTCGGAAATAAAGTCAATCAAGAAAATCTTTTTCTCTCAGAAAATGAGCTGCAAATCGATGATGATATGAAGGAGCTCTTAACCGATTATTTCCTTAATGCTTTCAAATCCGAAGAACAATTTCAGTTTTACAGCGATTCTTATCTTACTTTAAATCCTATTTATTCTTCTGTTTCAGAGATTTTTGAAGACAAAGACAAATTCCGTTTTGAATCAGAAAATATCGCCAAACATCTTTTTGAGATCACCGAAAATCCTCGCGTTCAAGGGGGCGAAGTTTTTATCGTTTATTTTGAAGGCGGTATTACTGAAGAAGGCAATCAAATCGATTCTATCGGGATTTTTAAAACTGAAAATAAAAATCCGTTTCTTAAAATTTTACCGATCGATGAGAACTACGAAATCGAAAAAGATTACGGGATTTCCCTGTCGAAACTCGACAAAGGTTGCCTGATTTACAATACCGATAAAGAAACCGGTTTCGCCATTTCAGTCGTTGATAATAATAAAAATGGCGATCAATACTATTGGTTTGAAGATTTTTTGAAAGTTCGTCAACGCGATGATGAGTATTTTCACACGCAGGAAACGCTTTCCGTTTTCAAAGATTTCGTCATCAAACAATTGCCGCAAGAATTTGATGTGAATAAGCCAGATCAGGCGGATTTCTTAACGAAGTCCATCAATTTTTTCAAAGAAAAAGAAACCTTTGATTATGATGAATTTACCAACGAAGTTTTGCAGGACAAAAATGTGATCGAAAGTTTTTCTAATTTCAAAAGCGATTATGAGCAGGAAATGCAGGTTTCAATCTCCGAAGATTTTCCCATCAACCAAACTGCGGTAAAGAAAAACCAGCGCTATTTTAAAAGTGTCATTAAACTCGATAAGAATTTCTCGATTTACGTACACGGCGACCGAAAAATGATCGACCAAGGTCAAGACGAAAACGGAAAATATTACCGCCTTTATTTTGAAGAGGAAAAATAAGACCTTTCATATTCATTGAATTCTGAATAATAATTTTCAGGAAAATGGAGCCTTTAAATTGAATTCACTTTAAAAATTACAAAATGCCAGAAGGACCTTCCATCGTTTTTTTAAAAAACAAACTGACTCGTTACAGAAGCAAAACCGTTTCTGAAGCTTCTGGTTATGGGGAAATGGATAAATCCAGAATCGCCAATATTCAACTGATGGATATTGATACCTATGGAAAAAATTTGCTTTTTGTTTTCAAAGATTTCTTTATTGGCGTTCATTTGGGATTGTTTGGAAGCATGTTGATCAATAAACGCAAAAAAGTAAATGCGAGTTTTGCCCTTCATTTTTCTGATGCCGAGATTAATTTTTACGTTGCTAAAACAAAATTTCATCCCGGAAAACCGAAAGATATTTTCAATTTTAAAACCGATATTTTAAAACCAGAATTCGATCCCGAATTTATTACCGAAGAATTAAAAAAAGAAAAATACGCTTCTCAAATGATTGGCGATGTGCTCATGGATCAAAATGTTTTCACCGGTGTGGGAAATATTATTCGTGTAGAAGTGCTTTATCGCGCAAAAATTCATCCGGAAAGTATCGTTAAAGAAATCCCCGAAAAGAAATTGCAGTTTTTATTTAAAGCCGTGGTTGCTTACGCAGAAGAATTTTTAGATTTAATGAAAACGGATGAAGTAAAAGAATTAGCTTGGGTTTACGGAAAAAAAATCTGCCCGAAAGATAAGACACAACTCGTCATTGAAGAAATGGGTAAAGTAAAACGCAAAACCTACGTCTGCTTAAAATGTCAGAAACGCTACACATAAAAAAATCCTGCGGTCTTTTCGCAGGATTTTAGTTGGAAAAATAAATTTCGAAAATTATCCTTGATAAGGATTCTCTTCAAAAAGCCCGTCAACAGACCAATATCTTTCTCCTGTATCGTAATTGAAAGTCAAAACAACTGAACCTTCTGGGATTTCTGCTAATTTTTTATTCACTGCAGCCAATGAAGCACCTGTAGAAATTCCTGCTAAAATTCCTTCTTCGGCAGCTGATCTTTGCGCAAAAGTAAAGGCTTCTTGTTTTTCTACCTGAATGATGCCATCTAAAAGATCCGTGTGTAAATTTTTTGGAACAAAACCAGCTCCGATTCCTTGTAAAGGATGCGGTCCAGGTTTTCCGCCAGAAATAACCGGGGAATCTGTAGGTTCCACCGCGAAACTTTTCATATTCGGGAATTTTTGTTTTAAAATTTCTGTAACTCCTGTAATGTGACCACCGGTTCCAACTCCTGTGATGAGGTAATCAATGCCATTTGGAAAATCATTTAGAATTTCCTGAGCCGTTGTTTTCGCATGAATTTCTGGATTGGCAGGATTTTCAAATTGCTGTGGAATCCATGAGTTTTCAGTTTCTTCAGCCATTTGCATCGCTTTTTTAATCGCTCCTGAAGTTCCTTCTTCTTTTGGCGTCAAAACGAATGAAGCTCCATAAGAACTCATCAGTTTTCTACGTTCCACACTCATGCTTTCCGGCATTACGAGAACTAATTTGTAGCCTTTTACCGCACAAACCATCGCCAAACCAACACCAGTATTTCCAGAAGTTGGCTCGATAATCAATGTGTCTTTATTAATTGTTCCGTCTTTTTCGGCTTTTTCAATCATGGCCAAAGCGATTCGGTCTTTCAAACTTCCACCTGGATTTTGTTTTTCCAGTTTCATCCAAACTTCTACGGAATTGGGGAAAATTTTATTGATTTTGATCACCGGTGTATTTCCGATGGCTTCTAAGATATTGTTTAATTTCATAAATAAATTTTTTAAACTTTGTAAATTATTGGAGCTTTCTCATTCTTAAGATGAAAAACGCTATTCAAGGTCGGCTTGCGTGAAATTTAGTTTTAAATGCTAAAAATAATCGGTTCATTTCCTGGGAATTTATTCTTCACTGTGACTTGACCTTTGTGAAAAACCACCGAATTGGGTGCCACACTTTCCGTAATCCAAACATTTCCGCCAATCAAAGCATTTTTTCCGATGATGGTTTCACCGCCGAGAATCGTAGCATTTGCATAAATCACAACACCATCATCAATGGTTGGATGCCGTTTTACATTTTGTAAATTTTTAGCGACCGAATGTGCGCCCAAAGTCACGCCTTGATAAATTTTTACGTGATTTCCAATCACGGTTGTTTCTCCAATTACAATTCCTGTGCCGTGATCGATGAAAAAATGTTCACCAATCTGAGCTCCTGGATTAATGTCGATTCCGGTTTTGCTGTGCGCAAATTCTGTCCAGATTCTGGGAATTAATGGAATGTTATTTTTGTAAAGTTCATGCGCAAACCGATAAACTGCAATCGCAAAAAAGCCGGGATAAGAAAACATGACTTCTTCTTTGCTTTGTGCAGCGGGATCATTGTCAACGATTGTTTGCGCGTCATTTTGCAGTAACTGGTAAACTTTGGGGAAACTTTCAAAAAAATGATTGGTTTTTAAATGTTCTTGCTCATCTGTTACTGAATATAAAATTTCATTAAACTCCATTTTGAACTCATTTAAACGAATCTCTATATTGCTGAGTTCGGAGCATCTTTGGTATTCCAGAAAAAAAATAAACCGGAAAAATCGATCAATAAAATCTTCAATCTTCTTTTTATCAATGTCGTATTTTCGGGTAGAGTACCCTTCGTGAAGTATTTTTGCAAACCCCATTTTGAATTTTAATTTGAAACAAATTTACTACATAATTGCACTTCTACTGTTGATTTAAGGTAAGAAAGAATGGGTTCGAATATCGATGAACGCTATTGGAAAATGCGTTTCATTTTTAAGAAAATTTTATTAAGACCATAATTGGTCAAAACTTGAATATTTCGTAAATTTACACGTCATAAAAAAATGAATGATCCATTAAAATAACAGAGGAAAGAAATTTCACTAAAGCCTTTAAAATTAATAAATCTATAAATAAATAGTTATGAAAGTTACCGTAGTAGGAGCAGGAGCAGTTGGCGCAAGTTGCGCAGAATACATTGCAATGAAAGATTTCGCTGCAGAAGTGGTGTTAGTTGACATTAAAGAAGGTTTCGCCGAAGGAAAAGCCATGGATTTAATGCAAACCGCTTCTTTAAATGGTTTTGATACCAAAATCACCGGAACTACTGGAGATTACAGCAAAACCGCTGGTTCGAAAGTTGCCGTAATTACTTCCGGAATTCCAAGAAAACCTGGAATGACAAGAGAAGAATTGATCGGTATCAATGCAGGTATTGTGAAAGACGTTACTGCAAACTTGGTAAAACATTCTCCAAATGTAATCATCATCGTAGTTTCTAATCCTATGGATACGATGGCTTACTTGGTTCATAAAACTTCTGGTTTACCGAAAAATCAAATTATCGGAATGGGTGGAGCTTTGGATTCTGCACGTTTCAAATACAGATTAGCTGAAGCTTTAGAATGTCCAATTTCTGATGTAGATGGAATGGTAATCGCAGCTCACAGTGATACAGGAATGTTGCCTTTGATGAGCAAAGCTACCAGAAATGGTGTTCCGGTCACTGAATTTTTGAATGCCGAAAAACAAGCTTTTGTAGAAGAAGAAACCAAAGTTGGTGGTGCTACTTTAACAAAATTATTGGGAACTTCAGCTTGGTACGCTCCAGGTGCGGCGGTTTCTGTGATGGTTCAGGCAATTCTTTGCGACCACAAAAAAATGATTCCTTGTTCATTAATGTTAGATGGTGAATATGGCGAAAGCGATATCTGTCTTGGAGTTCCTGCAATTATCGGTGCAAACGGAGTTGAAAAAATTGTAGAAATCTCTTTAACAGATTCAGAAAAAGAAAAATTTGCTACCGCTGCAAAAGCAGTAAGAGAGGTGAATGGCGATTTGAAATTCTAAGAAAAAGAAAATCCACCAAGCTACGAAGTAGCGAAATCATCAGCAAAGGGTGAAGCCCTTTGAAAATGGATTTGAAATTCTAATACAATTTCCATAAAATACAGAAACGCATCTTTTCGAAGGTGCGTTTTCTTTTGGAGCAACAAAATATTTATTTTGTTAGAAAACCCGTCGCGCTTTCCACTCTATCTTTTTTGTCATTGCGAACAACGTAAAGTTATCAGTAGAAAATGTTCGGCAACGCAATAACAAAAAAGGATGCCGTTTCAATCGCGGCTAAAATTAAGTTCAGGTTTTCTTTCTACTTTTTCTTTCTTCTAATTTCAAAAATTCATAAAAAGTTCATTCTCTCTTTCAATTTTAAACCCTTAAATTTGACCTTTAAAATTCATCATCTGTAAATTTCTTATTATGTTAAAAAATCTCGGAATTCTATTTTTAACTGTACTTTCAACTGGCTTCAATGCTCAGAAAAATAAATCGTCGCAAATCGAAAGACCAAAACTCGTCGTAGGTTTGGTGGTGGATCAAATGCGGTGGGATTATCTGTATCGCTATTATGAAAAATACCAGAATGATGGTTTCAAACGTCTTCTCAATCAGGGATATTCTTTGAATAATGTTCATATCAATTATATTCCAACCTACACTGCGATTGGTCATACCACCATTTACACCGGTTCTGTTCCTGCGATTCATGGGATTGCCGGAAACGATTGGTTCGATAAATCCACCGGAAAAAATAGGTATTGCACAGAAGACGACACCGTGAAACCTGTAGGAACGGAAAGTCCAAAAGTCGGAAATCAATCTCCCAGAAATTTATGGTCCACTACCATTACAGATGAACTTCGATTGGCCACTAATTTTCAGGCAAAAGTGATCGGGGTTTCTTTGAAAGACAGAGCTTCAATTCTTCCGGCTGGACACAATCCGACCGGCGCTTTTTGGTTTGATGACACCACCGGAAATTTTATTACGAGTTCTTATTATATGGAAGCTTTGCCAAAATGGGTGAATGATTTTAATTCCCAAAAAATTCCAGATGAATTGGTGAAAAATGGTTGGAACACTTTACTTCCAATTAATCAATACACCGAAAGTTCACCCGATAATTCTCCGTGGGAAGGACTTCTGGGAAGTGCGAAAACGCCAACTTTTCCGTACAGTAATTTAGCAGCAGATTACCAAGCCAAAAAAGATAACATTCGTTCCACGCCGTTTGGAAACACTTTAACTTTGAAAATTGCAGAAGCCTCAATTAAAGGAGAACGTTTAGGAGCCGATGCAATCACCGATTTTTTAGCGATCAATTTAGCTTCTACCGATTATGCAGGACATAAATTTGGACCCAATTCTATCGAAGTTGAAGATGTTTATTTAAGATTAGACCGGGATTTGGCAGCGTTTTTTAAATATTTAGATCAAAATATTGGTAAAGATCAGTACACTGTTTTTCTCTCTGCAGATCATGGTGGAGCGCATTCCGAAGGTTTTATGGAAGCGCACAAAATGCCAACAGGATTTTACGGAGAAGACAATAAGGAATTTAATAAAATGCTGAAAGACAAATTTAATGTGGAAAAATTGATTTCTAAAATAACGAACAATCAGGTTTACTTAGATGACAAATTGATGTCGGATAATAAATTGGATGCAGATCAAGTGAAACAATATTTAATTGATATTTTAAACAAAGATCAATCAGTGTTATTTGCAGTAGATATGAAAAAAGCAGGTTCATCTTCCGTTCCGGAACCGATAAAAACACGAATTGTGAATGGATACAATTGGCAAAGAAGTGGTGATATACAAGTGATTTACCACGATTCCTGGTTGCCAACTTATTCGAAAACGGGCACCACACATGGATCGTGGAATTCTTACGATTCTCATATTCCTTTGATTTTTATGGGATGGGGAATTAAAAACGGCGAAAGCAACAAAGATTACAACATGACCGATATTGCGCCCACTTTATCCGCTTTACTTCACATTCAGTTCCCAAGTGGAACAATCGGAAATCCGATTACAGAAGTCATTGGTAAATAAATTTTGAAGATGTTATATAAATATTTAAAAGCCGCTTTCGAGCGGTTTTTTTGTTTAGAAAGTTTAAACATGAGTTGCACAAACTTTTTGCATAAAGTTCACAAATCCAATTCCAAAAAAATAGCGCTAAAACTTCTATGTACTCCGCATTTTACTAAAAAAACTAATGTGACTAATGTGTTAAAGCTAATCACTTTTTTGGTCAAAAAAAAAGACCGCATCACTGCAGTCTTCGATATATTCTAAAAAATTATTTCATTTTATTTGGTGGATAATTTGCCATAATTTGCGCTACAATTTCTGGGATTTGTTTCTGTTTTGCTTTGGGTGAATCTACAGAGATTCCGCTTCCAATTCCTTGCCACACCAATTTTTGCGTTCTCGCATCAATCAAATCCAAAATCAAAGCACCTTCATTGTAATTGGACGACCAGGTTCTGTTCATTCCAACTCCCCATCCAAAACTTCCGCCCCATCCGTACATTCCGTAAGGTCTAGAACTTTGTACATCCTGAATTTTTTTGTAATTCGCTTTTACGTTAACAATAAGATCCGGATTGTCACCTACGCTCAAACCTTTCAGTTGAAGCTGTTTCGAAACCTCGTTTAACACGCGATCTTTATCGATATCGTTCATTTTTAAATCATCAACTCTCAATTTATACGTTTTATACATATTGAAATTTGCGGTCTCTGCATAATCAGATTTCACCTGAAAAGGGCTGCAAGAAGCAAGTCCCAACGTCGCAGAAGCCAATAATAGTAAGAAATATTTTTTGCTCATCATTTGATTTTTTTTTAATTGGTTATACAATTCCCGGATTTTTCCTATACTTTTTCTAATTATTTATCATGAGGATCTTTTAAAACTTCTGCCGTCACTTTTTTAAAAGAATCGGTTTTCTTGTCGTATCCAAACGGACAATGTTTACACCCACTTTTGCAGCAATATCCACGTTTCAGATGGAAATGTTCTGTAAAAACTTTGTAACCTTGTTCGTTGTAGTAAAAGTCTTCGTGTTCTTTGATGGAATTTTGCGTCATAAGTTAAATCAGAATTGCTGAATTTGATATATTTGTGAGATGATAATGGTGTGCCAATCGCTTCTCAAAAATACAAAAATTTCAGGGATTACTCTTTTCCCCTTCATCCTGCTAAAAAGGAAAGAAGATCTGCACAACAAAATTCTGCTCAATCACGAGAAAATTCACCTGCGACAACAGGTGGAACTTTTGGTCATTTTCTTTTATCTGTGGTATGTGGTGGAGTATTATTACCTCTATTTCAAACTCAAGGATTCTTTTCTCGCCTACAAATCGATCTCCTTCGAGCGCGAAGCTTATGCCATGGAAAACGATTTGAATTATTTGGAAAAAAGAAAACTCTGGAGTTTCTGGAAATATATTTTGGACTAATTTTTATTTGGGCGCCTATTTCCGCCTTCCACTCCCGCTTTTTTGTTCCACTTCGTTCCACAAAAAGAGCTCCGTTCCTTTAGATTTGTAATCGATAAAATTATTAAATTTAGAAAGAGAAAAGCATTTAATTAAACTATGTTCCGCTCAGAGTAAAACTCAAGGCTTGATTCAGAATTAAATGCTCTTCCTTTCATTAAAAACTCAAATAGAAATTCGGGATTTGAAGCCCATTATTAAGGAGTTGAGTAATGATGAAAGTTTCTCTTTCGTAAGGTGTTAACTTGTAAATTCAAAATTATGAAAAAATTAATTATTGGGATTGACATTAGTGCAGAAACATTGGATATTTGTTTAAAAACAGATTTAGAGGAAAGATACGAGGTTATTGAAAACGAAATTTCTGTGATTAAAAAATTCTTCAAAAGCTTTAAAATTTATGAGGAAGTTGTAGTAGCGATGGAAAACACAGGGAGGTATAATTGGAATCTTTACGAGGTTTTAGAGCATTTTGAATTTAAAGTTTATGTTATTAATCCGCTTCATTTGAAGAAAAGTTTAGGTTTATCACGCGGGAAAAATGATAAGATAGATGCCTCGAGAATTGCGCATTTTATAGAAAGAAACAGTGGCGATATTGAACTTTGGAAACCGAGTTCTGAATCAATGAAGAAATTAAAAGTTCTTTTAACAGAGAGAAAATCGAAGGTTAAGTTGAAATCAAGTTTACTTCAACAGAAGAAAAATTACAAGTGTACTAAAGCCATTGGATTAGAAAAAATGCTTCTAAAGATTAATGAAAAAGAAATAAAGCTGCTCACAGATCATATTAAATTTTTAGAACAGGAAATGGAAAAAGTGATAAAAATGGATGCAGAATTAAAAGAGAAAAGCGGATTAATGCAAAGTATTCCAGGAGTTGGAAAAGTATTAACCTGGATGATTTTGGCGAAAACAGATAATTTTCAAATGATTGATAGTGCAAGGAAATTGGCTTGTTATAGTGGTGTTGTTCCATTTGATCATCAATCGGGCACCTCATTGCGATACCGGCCAAAAGTTTCGCCATATGCTGATAAATCTCTAAAAAGTACGTTACATCTGGGAGCAATGAGTGTGGTGAAACTGGATAATGATTTATCTAAATATTATCAAAGAAAAGTTTTAGAAGGAAAAAATAAAATGTTGGTTTTAAATAACATCCGAAATAAAATAATCCATCTCATTTTTGCAGTACTCAAATCTGGAAAAAAATATGAAAATAATTACCAAAATAGTTTGGCGGTGTCATAGAAATCAAGTCGGGGCGCAGATTCCGTTTGAAATTAAATTTTTTTTCTAATGATTTTTTTTCAGCGTCTCCAAATAACTTTCCCCATTCAAT
>ENA-UPXM01005126-UPXM01005126.1-activated-sludge-metagenome-genome-assembly--contig:-NODE-5126-length-12913-cov-8.725307_pt1 | contig 12913 bp, 13 predicted proteins | sample MGYA00238178_ERZ772708 | MGnify/ENA primary metagenome ERZ772708 (study PRJEB29002, sample SAMN05720212) | activated sludge metagenome | isolation source: anaerobic digester from wastewater... | reverse complement strand
GCTTGCCTCAATCCACAAGCACCCACACTTATCAGTTGTTATTTTGTTAAAGAGCCGGAACTAAAAAGTAATTTCTTTCTAGTATTTCGTTAGCGCTTTGCGTTAACGAGGTGCGCATTATACAGAGCTTTCGAAGCGCGTCAATACTAATTTAAAACATTTTTTAATTAATTATTGACGGTCTGTTTTGCCACATTTCGCTAACTTGTTTTGCTAGCGAAGGCGCGCATTTTACAGAGGCTTTAAATTTGGTCAAGCACTATTTGCGCGTGTTACAAAATTATTACAATTGCGTGATTAAACTTGCTTAAACTTTAAGCAAAATTCGCTCGAGAAAAAAATTATGCTCTGCTAGCCTTGTAAATAAAGGCTTTCAGGGCATCGAAAAAGGTTGCACATAAAATAACTAGATGAATAGAATCTTTATTACTTTAGTTTAAAGTGTAATTTTTGCAAATTTTCGCTTACCCACCTGCGCCACGACTGTGACGCCTTTATTTAGGCTTAGGTGCTTATCTGTCACTTTTTCACTATCGATTTTTACACCACCTTGCTCAATGGCGCGGTATGCTTCAGAAGTGCTTTCCACCAAACCGGCCAGTTTAAGCAACTGTGCAATCCCGATAGCGTCTGCATCAAGGGCAATCCTGATTTCCGGCACTTCGTCGGGTATGCCACCTTTGGCGCGGGTTTGGAAATCATTTAGCGCTTTTTCAGCATCGGCATAACTATGAAAACGCGCTACGATTTCTTGCGCAAATCGCACTTTAATGTTGCGGGGGTTTTCGCCTGCGGCCACTTGTGCCTTCCATTGCGCGATGGTGTCCAGGCTTTCAAATGACAGGAGCTCGATATAACGCCACATCAATTCATCGGAAATAGACATAATTTTGGCGAAGATAATTTCAGGCGATTCTGCTATACCAATATAGTTACCGAGGGACTTGGACATTTTGTTGACGCCGTCTAGACCTTCTAACAAGGGCATGGTCAGCACACATTGCTGCGCCTCACCGGCTTGTTTTTGCAGTTCCCGCCCCATCAGCAAGTTAAACTTTTGGTCCGTACCGCCCAACTCAACATCGGCTTTTAGTGCGACTGAGTCGTAGCCTTGTAATAGCGGGTATAAAAATTCGTGAATGGCTATGGGCTGGTTATTCTTATAACGCTTAGAGAAATCGTCACGCTCGAGCATGCGCGCCACAGTGTGGCTCGCCGCTAATTTGAGCATGCCAGCAGCGCCCAGCTCAGTTAGCCACTTAGAGTTAAACACGACTTCTGTTTGTTCGGGCTTGAGAATCTTAAAGACTTGTGCGGTATAAGACTTTGCATTTTCTTGCACTTGTTCTGCCGTCAATGGTGGTCGCGTCGCGCTTTTGCCTGTGGGGTCGCCTATCATGCCGGTGAAGTCGCCAATTAAAAACAGCACATGATGACCAAGCTCTTGAAACTGGCGAAGCTTATTAATGAGTACCGTGTGGCCCAAGTGTAAGTCTGGCGCCGTTGGGTCAAAACCCGCTTTGATTCTGAGCGGTTTACCTTTTTTTAGCTTCTCAACCAGCTCCGCTTCAATTAGTAGCTCATCTGCACCACGCTTTATGACGGCGAGTTGCTCGTTGATGTTGAAGCCAACAGTATTTGTAGTCACGTATTATTATCCTTAAAGCTGATAGCGCAAAACATGAACTGTTACAGTTCATTTACTTGTTTAAATTGAGTTTTCTGTTATTATCCACAACCGTATTAAACTTTTATAGAGGACAGCCCGTGAAATTTAACGAGTCTAATCCACATAACAAAGCTTTTAATTACTTTGCAAAAGAAAATCTTGCTAGCGCTTCTGCGCAAAACGCTATTTTAACGCAAATCGCCCATAAAGCTGAACGCAAGCTTAAATTGCGTTGGATTTTAGCGATTTCCTGCTTACCTTTATTTGGCATCTACACCGCATTTGGTATTGCACCACAGACCTTGGTAGGCAACGTTGCAACTGCTATTGTTGTTGAAGAAACAGGCTTGCCACAGATCAATAACAGTGTGGCTGGCGCTGGTGAACAGCACTTCTGGTACAGGGATCGCGTACGCCGTGACGATACGCTATACACAGTTCTAGCCCGCCTGAACGTACTCAATCGCGATGCGCTTGATTTTATCCGCTCTGATGGCATTGCAAAAGAAATTGCTTCGTCTTTAAGACCTAATCGCACCTTCGAAGCGCAAACGGATGTTGAAGGCAATTTAATCGCGCTTGAATACCAATTAAGTGATGGCCAATATATTGCAATAAAACAAACGGCTGATGGCTACGAAGCTAGCAAAGCTGAGCGCGCGCTTGAAAGTCGTCCAATACTTAAATCTGCCAAAATCAATAGTTCACTATTTGGCGCAGCTGATGCTGCGAATATACCTGAAGCAATCGCAATACAAATCGCGGAACTATTTGAAAGCGAAATTGATTTCAATACGGATTTACGTCGCGGTGACCAGTTTAAAGTGATTTATGAAGGTAGCTATTATCAAGGTGAGCTCATCAAAACTGATAAAATCCTGGCAGCAGAGTTTACCAATAACGGCAAAACGTATCGTGCCATCGGTTTTAAAGACGCGGATGGCGAAATGCAATACTACACACCAGAAGGCAAAAGCCTGCATAAATCATTTTTACGTTCGCCGCTTGAGTTCACGCGGATTAGCTCTGGCTTTAGTTTAGGCCGTTTTCATCCGGTTTTACAGACCCTAAGAGCGCATAAAGGCACCGATTTTGCCGCGCCTACTGGTACTGGCGTGAAAGCCGCCGGTGATGCCGTGGTGGATTTTGTTGGGGTTAAAGGTGGTTACGGAAATGTCATTGTACTCAAGCATGACAATGGCGTAAGCACGGTTTATGGCCATTTATCACGGTTTGCCAGCGGTTTGCAAAAAGGTAAAAAAGTGTCGCAAGGTGAAATGATTGGCTATGTTGGCACCACCGGGCTTTCCACTGGGCCTCATCTGCATTATGAATTTTTAGTGAATGGCATTCATCGCGACCCAATGACGGTAGCCTTACCAAAAGATAACGCGCTATCTGGCCAAGACAAACTCGCTTTTGATTTACAAAGCCAGCAAATGACGGCTCAACTCAATTTGTTGGGGTCTAGCAATCTTGCAGCTTTGGACTAAACATTAAAATTTAACCTCTTTAACGATTCTCTCGTCGCAAAATGGTTGGTAAGCTTTTCATCGGACTTATGTCTGGAACCAGCCTAGATGGTGTCGATGTGGCTCTAGTTGAATTTAATGCATTCAACAATCCACATCGCCCTCCGCACGTGATTCAAACGCACTTTCTTCCCTACTCGCCTGCACTGCGAACGCAAATTTTAGGGTTACAGCATCCTACTGAGAATGAACTTGAAATTACGGCTTTAGCAGGCAACCAGTTGGCGCGGCTTTATGCAGACGCAGTGAATGCATTGCTAACCAAACAGGGATTATCTTCAAGTAACGTCTCGGCCATAGGGTGCCACGGCCAAACTATTCGCCATCAACCGGGCTTTAAAGATGGCACGGGCTTCACATTACAAATCGGTAATGCCGCGCTGTTAAGTGAACTTACCGGTATTACGGTTGTAAGTGATTTTCGTAGTCGCGATATTGCGGCAGGTGGTCAGGGTGCGCCGCTGGTGCCGGCTTTTCATCAAGCAGTTTTTTCCCACCCGCAAAAAAATCGTATTTTGGTGAATATTGGCGGCATTGCCAATTTAACTTATCTGCCAAAAACAGATGATGTGCTAGGCGCTGTCATTGGCTTTGATTCTGGCCCGGGCAATATGCTGATTGATTATTGGACCAAGTTACACCTCAATCAGGATTACGATACGAACGGCCAATGGGCAGCCACAGGCTTATTGCTGGACCACTTATTGGCTGATATGCTGGCTGAACCCTATTTCGCTTTACCGCCGCCCAAAAGTACAGGGCGCGACTTGTTTCATTCAGGCTGGTTAAAACAACATTTACTGTATCCGCATTTACGGCCGCAAGATGTTGCGCGCACACTGGTTGAACTCACCGCTGAAACTATCTTGCAGGCGATACGCAAAACCAGTGCAACGATTGATGAAGTCTATTTATGTGGCGGTGGCGCGCATAATGCGTTGCTGGTAACGCGTCTAAAAGACAAACTGGCAAATACACCCCTTACAACAACAGAAGCTTTGGGCATAGGTGTTGACTGGGTTGAAGCTATCGCCTTTGCTTGGCTTGCCAAGCAAACACTGGAAGGCAAAACCAGCAGCCTGCCAGAAGTCACTGGTGCAAAAGGCGCACGTATTTTGGGTGCAATTTACCCGCACTAAGCGCAATGCCTTTATAATATAGCCAATATTACGCGAGTATTTTGCTATGAAACCCACTATAAAACCAACAAAAGTCACGCTCAGTTTTGATAACGGTGCTCCTTCTATTGAGTTACCCATACTTACCGGTAGCCTTGGCAATGACGTGATTGACATTCGCAGCTTAGCCAAACATGGTGTTTTTACTTATGACCCTGGCTTTATGTCTACCGCTGCCTGCAACTCAAGCATCACCTTTATTAATGGTGAAGAAGGTTTGCTGTATTACCGCGGTTACCCGATTGAGCACTTGGCGGAGCATTGCGATTTTTTGGAAGTGTCATACCTGTTGATTAACGGTGAACTTCCTAACATCACACAAAAAGAAGAGTTCACTCGTACCATTAATAGCCATACCATGTTGCATGACCAACTCACCAATATTTTTAGAGGCTTTAGGCGTGACGCACACCCGATGGCGGTCATGGTAGGGGTGGTCGGTTCAATGTCTGCGTTTTATCATACCCTTGGCGACGTACATGATGCGCAGACCCGCGAAATCACCGCGCATCAACTACTTGCAAAAGTACCCACCATTGCTGCATGGAGCTATAAATACAACCTAGGTCAGCCCTTCATGTATCCGCAGAATCACCTTAACTATGCGGAAAATTTCATGCAGATGATGTTTGCCACGCCCTGTGAAAACTATGCGCCAAACCCGATTTTAGCCAAAGCCTTTGATCGTATTCTGATTTTGCATGCTGACCACGAACAAAATGCCTCCACTTCAACGGTGCGCCTCGCAGGTTCGAGTGGCGCCAATCCATTTGCCTGTATTGCGGCTGGCATTGCGTCTTTATGGGGGCCCGCCCATGGTGGCGCCAATGAGGCCACACTAAAAATGCTAGAAGAAATTGGTGATATTTCACGTATCGGCGAATACATCAAACGCGCAAAAGATAAAACCGACTCATTCCGGCTCATGGGTTTTGGTCACCGCGTATACCGTAATATGGACCCCCGCGCGGCGATTATGCGTAAAACCTGCCATGAAGTGCTTAACGAACTCGGCTTAAATAATGACCCCATGTTCAAACTCGCCATGGCGTTAGAAAAAATTGCTCTTGAAGATGAATACTTTGTTTCGCGCAGACTTTACCCGAACGTAGATTTTTACAGCGGCATCGTCATGCGCGCCATGGGCATTCCAAACTCTATGTTTACCGCTATTTTTGCGCTAGCCAGAACCGCTGGCTGGATTGCGCAATGGTCAGAAATGCATACTGACCCTGAACACAAAATAGGCCGGCCTAGACAGCTTTATATGGGTGAAACCAAACGCGATTTTGTACCCATTACAAACAGAAAATAACGTACATTAAGCACGCAACCTTTTTTGATGCTCTGGAAGCCTTTTAAATAAAGGCTTCCAGAGCATATATTTTTTCTCGTAGTTTTTTATGGTTGGCTGAGTGATTTTTTCAGATCAATTTCTGATACTCAACGAGCAAAACCAAGCTGCTTGAATGCCTCAACCATTTCGCGGTGTACTACCCGGTAACCTTCTGCATTTGGGTGCACTTGATCTGATTTTAATGCCCGATCAGACAGCACCTCTGAAAATATTTCTGCAGCCAACGGCGTTGCAGTTTCTTCAGCTATTTTTTCATAGAGCGGATGATCCGACAAATTGCCCACGGCAGCACGGATTGGGCTCAATTCAGGGATGGCCAATAACACCGTTGGCACGCGTTGCGCATTAGCTAACGACAAAATCGCCCGCAAGCTTGCCTCTGTTTCACTTTGCGGTTGGCGTTGTAAAAAATCGTTGCCGCCCAGTTCCACAATGAGTAATTTTGGCGCATGGGTTTCTAACAACTGCGGCAAGCGTGCTAAACCGTCGGTCGCGGTTTCCCCCGGCACGCCTGCGTTGATGACATGCCAACCTGTTGATTTAGCTAGCAAACTTGGGTAATCCTCACCCACGTTCGCACCTGTGCCATAGCTCAAACTATCGCCTAAAATAACAACCGTTGCACCTTTAGGAATGGCTGGGTACTTTTCGCCACCACTGCAAGAAGCCAACAGAATAGCCAGCAACCAGATGATTTGTTTCATCATATTTTAGCTTCTAACATTAAAAGTTGATCTTGTAAAAAGAAAAAGCCAAGCAAAAGCTTGGCTTGTTAGCTTATTGAAGCTTTATACAGAGAATGATGAACCACAACCGCAGGTGGTTTGTGCATTCGGATTACGAATGACAAACTGTGAGCCCTGCAAGCTGTCCTGATAGTCAATCTCAGCGCCCATCAAGTACTGCAGGCTCATCGGGTCAATCAGCAAGGTCACGGTATCCTTCATGACCTGTGTGTCATCTTCATTCACTTCTTCTTCAAACGTAAAGCCGTATTGAAAGCCAGAGCAACCGCCACCGCTCACAAACACGCGTAATTTCAAATCTGGGCTACCTTCTTCTTCAATCAACTCTTTGACTTTTTTAGCCGCATTGTCGGTAAACACCAACGGTGAAGGCATTTCTAAGTCTTGTATTTCTGTCATTGTATTCATCGTGTACTCCTAAAATATTCTATAAAATCATTATGCTACTAGCGTAGCGTATCGGTCAACCTAAGTTAGAGATTTGTTTCAAGATTGTTGTCAACGGCGGCTTTTGCACTATCACCCAAAAAGACGAGTTTGCCTTCAATCACCGCCCCAGTGTGCATCTCTAAAGATTTGTAATACACATCCCCAGTAATATGCGCAGTTGCCTGAAGCTCAATAAAAATGCCTGAAGTTACCGGCCCGACCACGTTGCCTATAATCACGACTTTAGAAGCTGTCACTGCACCTTCTATACGGCCCTTTTCACCTAGAATAAGAGTGCTTGGGCTAGCATTTGGTTCAGTGACATTACCTCGCACCACGCCATCAACACGCAAGCCACCAGTAAAATGCACGTTCCCTTCGATACGCGTATCGGCACCAATGAGCGTGTCGATACTATCTTGAATTCTGTTACTTTTTTTAAAAAACATCACATTTCCTATTCTTAAATTCAGTTAGCTATAGGTTTTTATGCATTGAGGCGTAATTCACTTAATTTTTTTTGCCATCAAATTCTTATAAAACAATAAATCTTCTTTCATTTTGATATTTTCATCTTGCACCTGATTGAGTTCTTGATTCAAATTGGTTTTAGCGGCTTGCTCTATTTGTAACTGGCGCTCTATTTGAATCACCTTGGTATGCAGGTTTTGATTTTCAAGTGTTGTGAGTTTGTATTTTTCTGCCAAACTTTTTCCACCTGCCGCATATTGCCAAAAAGCTAGCCCATAACCAGCAGCCAAAATACAGGCGCCCAAAACCCAACGATAATACCAAGGCCGCTTTGAGCGCACAGCAACTTGTTTTGCCGTCAAGCCGTAATGTCGTCTGATTTTTCTTTTAACTGGCTTCATTAATCGGCTTTTTTTGGCTAAAAGGTTTAGGGCAACAGCGGTACAACTTCTAAACCGGCCGTCTCAGGCAAACCAAACATGATGTTCATATTTTGTACTGCCTGCCCTGCCGCACCTTTGACTAAGTTATCTTGTACGACAACCAGCGTTAAATAATCTGTGCCGGCGTGTTGATGCAGGGCAATACGGATTTGATTTGAACCACGTACCGACCGTGTTTCTGGTAACACACCCGTAGGAAGCACGTCCACAAAGCGCTCATGCTGATAACGCTGCTCATAGAGCTGCTGTAAATCAGCCGATTTTGCATTGCTTGAGAGTTTAACGTACAGGGTTGATAACATACCACGAATCATTGGAATCAGATGGGGCACAAAAATAAACTCTACGTCACTTCCTGCCAGCTGTACAAGTTGCGCATGAATTTCAGGATGATGACGATGACCGCTCACACCATAGGCTTTCATATTGTCACTCGCTTCTGCAAACAGCGTGGCGACTTCTGCCTTTCTACCCGCACCCGACACACCAGACTTTGAATCAGCCACAATCGGCGCTGAAAAATCAATCAAACCCTGCTCGAGCAACGGCGCTAAACCTAATAATACCGTGGTTGGATAACAGCCAGGGTTGCCAATGACTTGCGCCGATTTAATTTGTTCACGATAAAGCTCAGGAATGCCATATACCGCCTCGCGTAATACGGCCGGGCAACTATGTGGCATTTTGTACCATTTTTCAAACACTGCGGTATCTTGCAGGCGAAAATCTGCTGCCAAATCAATCACTTTAACTTTTGCTTCTAGTAATGCCTCGGCCTGGCGCATCGCTACACCATGCGGCGTCGCAAAAAACACAACATCACAGTCGCCGAGGTTAGCTGTGGCGGGGTCTGTAAACGCCAAATCAACATATCCACGTAAACTGGGAAACATATCGGCGACCGGCATACCTGCTTCACCCCTTGAGGTAATCGCGGTTAAAGTGGCATTAGGATGCACACTGAGTAAGCGCAATAGTTCTACGCCGGTATACCCTGTGCCACCAACGATGCCGATTTTAATTTTTTTATTGCTTGCCATAATTTGCCAAAAATAGAGGTGAATACAATGAATCAAAACTGATTATAAAGACTTAAACGTAAGCTTGAAATAAAAAAGGCCGCTAAAGCGACCTTTTTCAAACCTATCCGCCTTAAATTAGCGTTTAGAGAATTGTTTACGACGACGCGCTTTGCGTAAGCCCACTTTTTTACGCTCAACTTCACGTGCATCGCGGGTTACAAAACCAGCGTGTGATAACGCGCTTTTCAAGTTAGCATCAAAATCAATCAACGCACGGGTAATGCCATGACGCACTGCACCAGCTTGACCTGATTCACCGCCACCAATCACGTTTACCATGATATCAAAGCTTGAAAGATTGTTGGTTAACTCTAATGGTTGACGCAAAATCATGCGTGAAGTCACGCGTGAGAAGTATTCGTCCACTGGCTTATCGTTCACAACGATATTGCCTTTACCTGATTTTAAGAACACGCGCGCTACTGAACTTTTGCGGCGGCCCGTACCGTAATTGTATTTACCGATCATCTTTTATCCTTAGATTTTCAATGCTTGCGGTTGTTGTGCCGCATGTTCGTGCTTGTCGCCAGCATAAACTTTTAATTTTTTAATCATGGCGTATCCTAATGGACCTTTAGGTAACATGCCTTTAACCGCTTTTTCTAAAGCTCGGCCTGGAAAACGGTCTTGCATTTTAGAAAACGTCGTGGTGCTGATACCACCGGGATAACCTGAGTGACGATGATAGAGTTTGTCATCGCCCTTGTTGCCCGTTACTTTTAATTTGTCGGCGTTAATCACGACAATATAATCACCCGTATCAACGTGAGGTGTATAAATAGTTTTATGTTTACCGCGTAAACGGTGTGCAACCGCGCTAGCTAAACGGCCTAGCACTAAGTCTGTGGCATCGACCACAAACCAATCGCGCTTCACTTCGTGTGACTTTGCTGAGAAGGTTTTCATTGTCTTATCAATACTATGAGCTAAAAAAATTAAGAGGCGGATTTTATGCTGAAGCGGGGTTGTTTGTCAAACATTATGTTGCGCTTTTGTGCGCTATTTAATGCTTATTGCTGATATTGCATCAAATAATGCACGGCCAACCCTGCAAACACGGCAAAACCAAACCAATTATTATGCAAAAAAGCCTTGAAGCACTGCGATTTTTCGCGCCCTTTAATTAAGCCGTAATGATGTATTGCCACTACAGCGGCCGCAACTAGCCCGCCATAAAATCCATAGCCGAGTGCCAGTTGCTGGCCTGCAGTGATGAGCAATAGTATGGTAACCATATAACACAGCATTACCGCCAGCACATCAAAACGGCCAAATGTAATCGCTGAGGATTTAATGCCGATTTTTAAATCGTCAGCTCGGTCAATCATGGCGTATTCCGTATCGTATGCCATCGCCCAAAAAACATTCGCTACCATTAATAGCCATGCAACACTTGGCACGCCACCAGTGATGGCGGCAAAGGCCATCGGAATGCCCATGCCGAAGGCAATGCCCAAATACGCCTGCGGTATTGCAAAAAACCGTTTGGTGAGTGGATAAGTCGTAGCTAAAAACAGTGCAGCTACTGATAGGTATATCGTTAATCGGTTCATCAGGCACACCAAACCAAAGGCCGCTATACACAAGCCCGCGGCAAGCCAGTAGGCCTCTTTTTTACTCACTTCATTGGTAATCAGCGGGCGATGTTTAGTGCGCTCAACTAAGCCATCAAATCGGTGGTCCGCAAGGTCATTCAGCACACAACCCGCGCTACGCATTAACACCGTGCCAGTGATAAAAATGAGTACGATAATCCAATCCGGCTTGCCTTGCCCGGCAATTATCAGCGCCCAAAGCGTTGGCCACAACAGCAATAAAATGCCGATTGGCTTATCTAGCCGCATCAAACGCTCGTAGGCATCAATTTTTTTGTTGAGGTGCTGTAGATTCATTGGTCTAGTAACTGTGGTAAAAATACTTCTGTCACTAAAATATTAGCGCAACTTAGATGAAACACCGAGCGCCGCGCCCATAAATAAGCCGGTTTTTGAGCAAGATGAAACACTGCTGATCGGTAAAGTGCGTGATTAGGGAATAGCTTTTTATAGCTAAGCGGCGTACGTTTGACTTTTGGGTTAGCAAATAAAGTTGCGCCTAACGGCTTATTACCGAGCTTTCCCAGCCCCTGCCAGGGCCCGCGTAAACTGCCGCGCGGCAACACGCTGTGCGCAAACACGACCGGCTGGTAATCGCCTAACAGCAACACTTCACGCACTAGCGCGAATTTACAGGGCTTTGATTTCAGTAGTAGCGACTCATCATTCAACGGTTTAGCGTCATGCAAACGCACAGTGAACACTGAAAAATTTGCGTAGCGCTGCTGTAAGCGTGCAGTGAGCGAGCCTGTCTCTATTAACCAAGCGCCAAAAGCACCACTCGCAAATGGTTTACGTAACCAGCGGCTACGATAATAATCATGATGTTGCTGAATTTTCACAGGCGAATTATCGCACAAGTCTTCGTGCGCTGAATGTGGTGCACACCATAGAAATAATTTCACAGTGCATATCATTGTTGCTAGCCCCCCACAGGGAGTAGCGAGACAGATCAATGTTTATGACTAATTAAAAGCATTTTTCCCTATTTTTGCATGCAACCTTTTCAGGTGCTCTGAGAGCCTTTATTTATAAGGCTCTCAGAGCATTATTTTTTGCTCGGGCGTTTTAAGTGCAAAATATTCATCGAATGTTTCTATCCATTTGTACAAGACAATCTTTATTTTTTAGCTAAACTTTCACAAGGTCTGCCGCGCTTGCTAACCATCTTTCCAAATGTTTTTCTACCGCAGCGGGGTGATGTCGAATTAAATCATCTGCGCAATTTTTAGCAGCCTGCAACAAATCTGCATCGCGGTTTAAATCAGCAATTTTCAGCATCGGCACACCACTTTGGCGTGTTCCCAAATACTCACCGGGGCCGCGTAAATTCAAATCAGCCTGAGCAATAGCAAAACCATCATTACTTTCATATATCACTTTTAAGCGTGCACGCGCCGTTTCAGAAAGTTTATTTTGATAGAGCAAAATACAGGTGCTCTTTGCTGCACCTCGGCCGACGCGACCTCGTAATTGATGCAGTTGGCTCAAGCCAGCGCGTTCAGCGTGCTCTATGACCATTAAACTGGCATTGGGCACATCTACGCCGACTTCTATCACCGTGGTGGCCACCAACAATTGCAAAGCGTTTGCGCTAAATTGCGCCATCACCGCTTGTTTTTCGGCGGGTTTCATGCGGCCATGGATTAAACCGATGTTTAACTCGGGGAATGCTTGTTGCATTAGCGCATAGGTGTCATTGGCAGTTGCAAGTTGCAGTGCTTCAGATTCTTCAATTAACGGACACACCCAATAAGCTTGGCTGCCCGCCAGACATGCCTCACGTACACGCTGCAAAATCTCGTCGCGACGCGCATCTGAAACCAGTTTGGTGACAATTGGCGTGCGTCCGGGCGGCAATTCGTCAATCACCGAAACATCTAAATCAGCGTAATAGCTCATGGAAAGTGTGCGGGGAATCGGTGTAGCGGACATCATCAACTGGTGCGGTTCTGGTTCGCCTTTTTTGCGTAGGGCTAACCGTTGCTGCACACCAAAGCGGTGCTGCTCATCAATAATCGCTAAGCCTAATTTTTTAAACTGTACGGTCTCTTGAAACAACGCATGCGTTCCCACTACAAACTGCGCGCTACCGGCCGCTATGGATTGCAGTGAGGCTTCTCGCTCCTTTTTGCTTTGGCTGCCTGTAAGCCAAGCGATAGAAATATTGAGTGGTGTGAGCCAACCCAACATTTTTTGATAATGTTGCTCGGCCAAAATTTCAGTCGGTGCCATGAGCGCCACTTGCCAGCCATTTTCGATGGCCTGCAATGCCGCCATGCAGGCCACTATGGTTTTACCACTGCCGACATCCCCTTGCAACAAACGCTGCATCGGATGAGGCTCGGTTAAATCGCGCTCAATTTCAATCGCCACTTTTTGTTGGGCTTGCGTGAGCGCAAAGGGCAAAC
>ENA-UPXM01005125-UPXM01005125.1-activated-sludge-metagenome-genome-assembly--contig:-NODE-5125-length-12916-cov-4.877614_pt1 | contig 12916 bp, 10 predicted proteins | sample MGYA00238178_ERZ772708 | MGnify/ENA primary metagenome ERZ772708 (study PRJEB29002, sample SAMN05720212) | activated sludge metagenome | isolation source: anaerobic digester from wastewater... | reverse complement strand
TCTGACTCGTATTTCTGAGAGAGTCTTAAAAATTTGTTTCAGGTTCAGTTGATGAACCGGATTATGTTTTCTGTCATTCAGACATGTGGCTGATCACCCTGTTTTTATTGTGATTTGCGTATCTTTTCCGATTGCTTTCTCTGTTCATGCCGCATTTTCCTGCTTTGCTGTTTCAAGTTTGTACCCGAACTGAAAAATTTTTCTTATTGTCAGGATAACCATTGAAAATCCGATGTGTGCTGTAATCTTTGCGTGACCTCTGAACCTGCTTTTTTCTATTCCGTAATTGTCTTTCAGTTCGGAAAACCCTCTTTCCGCCGTTGTTCTGTTCCAGTATCTCCGTGCTGATGCAGGGTCTAGCTCTCTTTTAACTTTGCTTCTGCGGTTGTTGGGTTTGATTATGGGAGCATGATTACAATCCTTTGATACGGCCTTGATCTCATCCATGTCATAGCCGGCATCCATCAGTTCATAAAGATATGTCGCTTTACTGCTGCTCATTCGCGTTAGCAGTATTGCAGCCTGAGAATCATGAACGGAAGCTGCCGTCACCATGAAACTGACAGGAATTCCTTCATCGCTGAAGTCTGCGTGAAGCTTGTATCCACGCCAGTGTTCAGGATTTCCCTGACTGTTTATCTTGCTGCCGCTGTCACACTTTAAAGGCAGTTCAGAAACCATTTCATCGAGACTCTGATCAAGCTGTTTCTGAAGCCTTGTCAACTCTTTTGGTTTCGGCGGTGTCCCTTTCTTCGGGCGACCTCTTTTCCCCTTAATCTTCTTCTTTTTAATCTTCCTCTCGCTTCTTTCTCTGGCAGGAACAGCCGTAGCATCACGGGATATGTGCATGATAATCCTGTCGTTAAATGCCGCCTTCACAAGATATTCGTGAATGTGTTGTGCAACATTCATTTGAGCAAAATCTCTGAATGCTCTCGAAAATGTCGATTCAGAAGGAACATCGTGAGCTTCATCCCAGCCGCACAGTTTCCTCAGCTCATCGTTACCCAGAAGTGTTTCACGCAGCTTCTTGTTTTCCATGATATTCAACGCACTCTTGAGCAGAAAAGATTTCAGAATGCAGAAACGGCTTTGCCGGGGTCTTCCCGTATATGCCGGTGACGGAATAAACCGCCAAAGCGGAAGCGTTTCAAAAATCGCAGCAATTTCAGCACCTTTTTCACTAAACCTGCGACCATTGAAAATAAATTCAAACTTTTCTTGCGTAAATCCCAAAAATGTCGAAACTCTCATTGCGGTATTCCTCGGTGATTATAGTCAGTTACGAGAATACCGCATTCTTTTTGATTTGCAAGTTTTTTCTTAATTATTTCAACATGTTATCTGCTTTTTTTTTGTTCCGCAAAATCAGCAGAAAATTCGCACCTTGTGGCTTAACTTTTCAGAAGTTGACATCCTGTACTTTTTTACGAAAATAGTTTTGCAATTGGCTCTTATGAAATCAGATATTCTGCCTGTTCCTTCTTCAGACCATTTGTTGAATTCCCGCTGTGCATTCCTGAAAAGATGCATCAGATTTCTTATCCCCAAATTTTCAGTGAAACCAGTGTCTCCTCCTTTTACAATTAATCTGAACTGGTTTCTTATGTCATTAAGAGAGTTGTTTATAGGAGTTGCAGAAAGCATCAACACCTTAACGGTTTTGTTCTTTTTCAAAAGATAGTCTATCAAAAATTGATACCTTGAAGACCTCTCGTTTCTTAAATTGTGACTTTCATCAATTACAAATAATTTTGGTCTGTCACTCTGAAAATAATCTTCAATTGTAAGCCCATCCTGATATCTTTGAAGTCTGTCATCCTGAAGATCAGTGTGATATCTTATTGTATAGTTAAGTCTATCCTGCTCAAATCTTGAATTATGCTTGTGGAGAAACTTTCTCCAGTTCTGATCAAGTTTTTTGGGACAAAAAAGAATAACTTCATATCCTTCCATTTCATAAAACTTCATTACAGCAAGTGCTGTCCAAGTTTTACCAAGACCAACAGCATCAGCAAGAATGGCTCCGTTGTATTTCTGTATCATTTTCACAAGACTGATAACAGCGCTTTTTTGAAAATCAAACAGGGAATTGTAAAGAACGGTATTTTCTACCCTTCCGATTTTCTTATTAAAATCAGGGCTTTCGACCTCGTCTCCGATGTCTTTCCAGAAAAGTTCAAAAAGTATTTTGTAATATATTTCTTTGGGCAAATATTCTCTGAAAACCTTTTCTATTTCTTCAATAATATACTGTTTGAAATCTTTCTCTGTTTTTGTTCCGTCAGCATGAATTATTGTTTTTTTGGAGTGAGCTTTTTTAGACTTCCAAATATCATTAAACCAGATTTTAAGCTCTTTAAATTGATTTCCCTGTCCTGTTTCTGCAATATTCAGCTCAACATTTCCTGTTATTTTCAAACCAATTCCGGACTCAGTAAGATTTGAGCTGCCTGAAATAAAATAATCATGCCTATCATCTTTTTCTGATTTAAAAAGATATAGTTTTGCATGACAGAAATTTGGTTCAAGCGTCTTAAGTTCGACTTTTTCCTGTTTTAGGAATTCAACAGCCTCTTTAGATATTTTTGAAAGTTTTAAAGCTGCTTCAACTGAAATGTTTTCATTTAAAAGATCAATTGCTCTGTCTTCGATTCCGCCGGTACTTACAATGTCCCCAAGTATAAATCTCATATCTTTAACTTTTTCGTTAATTACTTTAGAAATATGGTTGAGGGCTCCGATCGTAAAATAACCCGTTACACAGTCAAAAAAACCATTTTCTGTGTATTGTTCAATCCATTCATAAACTTTTTTGTTATCGTTACTGTTGTCTAATAGCATTTTTTCCTCTCTTCTTCAACAAGAATGCAGATAATATAATCAAACTGAATCGAATAGTAAATAAAAGTTGACCGGCGTTTCTTAATGTTTCCCTGTGTTCGGTTGAAGATAATTTAGTGTAGGGTCAAATCCGTGTGTTCGCCCGTGTAAATCCACTCATTTATTTTTTGAAAATTCTTTTTCTGCTTCTTCGATCTGTTTTTTCAGTTCTTCTTTGCTTGGAAGGTAGAGCTGGTAATTGGATGCATAAATATTGCGGTCTTTCGGTAATGTCAACTCCACGAGAGAATCACTTTTTGTGAGACACAGCAGTATTCCGACTGTCGGATTTTCCTCTTCTGTTTTCACATAACGGTCAAAATAATTTACATACATCTGCATCTGTCCAAGATCCTGATGTTTCAGATCTCCGATTTTAAGATCAATTACAACAAAACATTTCAGTAGCCGGTTATAAAACACAAGATCAACATAGAAATGTCTGTTATCAAAAGAAAACCGTTTCTGCCTCGATTCAAAAAGAAATCCTTTGCCAAGCTCAAGAATAAAAAGTTCAAGTTTATCAATAATTGCTGTTTCAAGCTCGTGTTCGGTGTATTTTTTCTGCGGCTCCAGACCTGTAAATTCAAGGATATATGGATTTTTAATTATATCTGCTGGTTTTTCTACAATTTGTCCCTTTATTGACAGCTCTTTCACTCCGTTTTTATCGCGACTAAGCACCAATCTTTCAAAAAGAGCGGAATTTATCTGTCTTTCAAGCTCTCTATATCCCCAACCATTTTTTGTTGCTTCAATTTCATAGAATCTTCTTTCTTCATCATTTTTTACTGTCATAAGAGTCACATAATGTGTCCAGCCGAGAACAAACCTTGAAGAGAGATATTCTATAGTATTTTGCATTGTTTCCGGAAACTTATCCAATTCGGCAGGCAGTGCCTGTTGAATCTTGTAATTCTGATAAAACTCTCTGAATTTTCGCAAATTTGTTGGAGACATTCCTTTTATTCCGAAGGTTGAAAGACTCTCAGACAAAATATCAATTTATTTAGTGAGTCGTCTTTTCAACTCATGAATCTTGCAATAAGCCGCAATATAAGTAAAAATAATGCGTGTTGATAAGATGGAGTTAGAGATGAACGCAAAGAAGAGGATCCTGATAGTTCACACGGGCGGAACTTTCGTGATGGAGTCAAATGAGCAGGGACAGCTCAAGCCGGGTGATTATGCTTTTGACTATATTGACCACACAATACATGCTCTTTTTGATGCTGAAATAGTTCAGACACGGCTTTTAAACATTGATTCATCACTTTTCAGGCCATGCCACTGGGTTGAGATCGCTGAACACATTAACAAGCAGTATGACAACTTTGACGGTTTTGTGATAATTCACGGAACTGACACAATGGCATACACCGCTTCGGCGTTGTCGTTCATGCTTAAAAACCTCGGCAAACCCGTTGTCATGACCGGCTCCCAGCTTCCTTTGAAAAATAGACGGAGCGACGCTCTGATGAACCTTGTTGATTCAATTGAAGTTGCCCTTTTCAGCGAACTTAATGAAGTGGTTGTCCTTTTCAATCACACTGTTTTCAGAGGCAACCGCGTTAAGAAAAAAGATTCGTGGGATTTTGACGCATTCTACAGCCCCAATTACAACTCGATAATCAAGCTCGGGATCGGAATGGAAAAGAAGCCGCACAGATACCTTCCGAAAAAACCGGGAGTATTTGAAATTGATGCACGACTTGTTGAAGAAGTCATCATCATTCCTTTCTTCCCCGGCATAGATTTCTCGACTTTCTCGATCATGGTAAGAAAGAAAAAGGTTAAAGGAATTGTCATTGAGGCCTACGGATCAGGCAACATTCCAAGCGACAATCCCGGACTTGAAGAGCTTTTCAAGGATGCCGCCGAAAATTCAGTGCCCATTGCGGTATGCAGTCAGTCACCGATCGGAAAGGTAAATCTCGGACTTTATGAAGTTGCGTCAAAAGCTGAATATTACGGACTTATAAGTGCTGTTGACATGACAAGGGAGGCAACTCTGGTGAAACTTATGATCGCTCTTGGAAGATATCAGTCTATCGACAAAGTTAAAAAATTCATGATGGAAAGCATTTCAGGCGAAAAAGAGAGTGCCGATGTTAGGTAAGGAACTCAAACACACCGGATTTGCAGCCATTATCGGCGCTCCAAACTCAGGAAAATCAACATTCCTCAATAATGTAGTAAAATCAAAGGTTTCGATAGTCACTCCGAAAGCTCAAACTACAAGGAACAAGATCCGCGGAGTTTATACAAAAGACGATGCACAGATAGTTTTCACCGACACACCTGGGATAACTTCGACCGATTTTGGCAAACTCCTTAACAACTGGATGAACAGATACAGCTTTTCAGCCGCCAATGAATCCGATTTCACCCTCTTTTTCGTTGATGTTTCAACTCAGCACCCTGAACTTGGCGTGGGTGAAGAAGAAAAACACATTCTCGACAACCTCAAAAGTAGAACCCCGACCATTCTTGTCGCCAACAAATGCGATATCGTTAAAAAAATGAGAGCTGATGACACCATTGCCGTTTACAGGAAATATTTCAAATTCGCTGACACATTTGCAGTTTCAGCGTTAGACGGAACCGGAATAGATGAACTCGTTGAAGCAATAAAAAAATACTGCGTTTCCGGGCCTCAACTTTTCCCTGAAGATATGACAACAGACCAGGATGATTCATTCTTAGTATCTGAAATAATTAGAGAAAAGCTTTTCATGGAGCTTTCGCAGGAACTCCCCTACCACACCGTTGTAACGATCGAAAGGATGACCGACCACAAATCAAAGGACATCCTCATGATCGATGCCACAATACATGTTGCAAGAAAATCCCAGAAAAGCATCGTCATCGGCGCAAAGGGCTCAACACTCGGAAATATAGGAAAAAAAGCACGGCTTGAACTTGAAAAGATCTACGGCTGTCAAGTCGGACTTAAACTCTTTGTCAGAATCGAAGAAAAATGGTTTGAAAAAGAACGACTTTTGCAGAAAGTCGGCTTTGAAAAGGATTTCGACAGGTAAATATCCGTTACTCTTCTTTTTGTTGACAATTAGACACAGCTTATATTAAACTTCACCGTTTTAACTCTATTTACAGAGGTTTCGGAAATGAAAAAGAATCTTTTTGTGATTATTCTGTCCGGATTAATTTTATTCACCTCCTGCGAACTCCAGAAGTTTGAAAGACATGTTGCGGAAAATGATGAAGAACAGTCGGAATCAGATGATGAAATCTCTGAAAATGACATCGCGGACGGTTATGATGCCAATAATGATGATGCCTTTGATGAAGATGTTATAAATGATGAAGACGATGACAGAATCGAAATTATCAGATGTGATTCAAACAATGACTGTCCTGAGTCTGACAGATGCTATTTCAACAGGTGCTATTCTTCAAAGCTGTTTATGTCTATCTGGACAATTTACAATAGCGATAACACCATTCAACTTCCGCTGGTTAAAAACGGCAATTACGATTTTATGGTGGACTGGGGTGACGGCATAATTGAAAAAATAACAAATTCGAACTATTTTAAGACCCATCAATATGAATACAAATCATTCGGACAGCAGTATCTTGTTATAATTGATGGAATTATCGAGGGGTGGCAGTTTTGTGATTACAATGAGAATAATGAAGAATGCGATGAAAGTGATTCTGAAGAAATATCTGAAATCATTCAATGGGGATCTCTGGCATTCGGTGATACAGAAAATCAGTTCAGAGGATGTTCTAATCTTGAAATAACAGCAACAGATTCTCCTGATCTAAGCAAAACTAAAAGCCTTAAGGGTGCTTTTGCCGAATGCGAAAATATCTTTCCGATAGGATCAATGTTCAGTGACTGGGATGTTTCAGACATAACAAACCTTAGCCGAATGTTCCAGGGAGTAGAATGGTTTAATCAGGATCTTTCAAGCTGGGATGTGTCAAATGTTACAGATATGAGTTATTTGTTCTTAAGAACTGCGTTTAATAAAGATATTTCAAATTGGAATGTTTCGAATGTTACAAACATGAAAGGACTTTTCGGGGGATCGGATTTCAATCAGGACATATCAAACTGGAATGTTTCTAAAGTAACAGATATGAGTCACATGTTTGGCAATACACCTTTCAATCATAACATATCAAACTGGGATGTATCAAATGTTACAGATATGGGTCACATGTTTGAATCTGCAGTTGCGTTTAATAGCGATCTGTCAGGATGGGATGTTTCAAATGTAATTGACATGAATTCAATGTTTAAAGGCGCATCATATTTTAATCAGAACATTTCTGAATGGGATACAGCGAAAGTTGAGAATATGAACTTTGTTTTTAACGGTGCAGGATCATTTAATCAGGACATTTCAAATTGGGATGTTTCAAATGTTAAAAGTATGAGCGGCATGTTTTTCGGAGCAGAATCTTTTAATCAGAACATGAAGGACTGGAATACTTCGAATGTCACAGACATGAGTATGATGTTTTATTTTGCTGATTCGTTTAACGGCGATATTTCAGGATGGGATGTTTCAAAAGTTACAAACATGAGCATCATGTTTTGTGATGCTAAAATGTTTAATCAGGACTTGTCTAACTGGAATGTTTCCAATGTTATTGATATGAGCGACATGTTCTTTTTAGCAAGATCTTTTAATCAGGATATCTCAAAATGGGATGTTTCCAATGTCACAACCATGAACAGCATGTTTCAAGGAGCTGTTTTATTCAATCAGGATATTTCATCTTGGGATGTTTCAAGCGTATCTGATATGGGATTCATGTTTTATGGTGCGGATTTGTTTAACCAGAATATTTCAAACTGGAATGTATCACAAGTAACAGTAATGAATGGTATGTTTGCATTGACAAAAGCATTTAATCAAGATATTTCAAACTGGAATGTGTCAAATGTTAATCGCATGGACTACATGTTCACATTTTCGGAATCTTTCAATCAGAATATTTCAAACTGGGATGTCTCAGATGTAACTAATATGACAGGCATGTTTTCTAGAGCTGCAAAGTTTGACCATGATCTATCAAAATGGGATGTGTCGGATGTAACTTCAATGAATAATATGTTCCATGGCGTCACTCTTTCCACCGCCAACTATGATGCAATTCTTAATAATTGGAGTGAACTGGTTTTACAGAACGATGTCGAATTTGACGGCGGAAATTCAAAATACAGTTCAGCGGCAGAAGCGGCAAGGGCAAAGATAATCAGCGATTTCAACTGGACAATTACTGACGGCGGGATGGAATGATGAAAAATTTATTGTTTCAGCTTTTCCTTGAGCTTTAATCAACCCTTAAACTATTCAGACACCCTCAACGCTCAATTTATTTATTGAAAAAGATATAAAGAGGTCTATAATTAACTGTAATTTTATTGTTGACAACATGACCGGGGGTTCCAATGAACAGATTTTTTTTGATTTTTATCGTTGTTTCAGCACTTCTTATTTCTGTTTCCTGTGGCGGAGGGGACAAAAACGACAAATGTCCCGAAGGATACACATGGAATGGATCGGAATGTGAAAAAGACTCAGTGATAAATCCCGATAAAGACACGATCGTGAATTACGATGAAGATCCGAAGAACGATACCGATCCTGCTGATGATGACTCTGAAAATGACGAAAGCGGCAGTGATGATGACAGCACTTCCTATACCGGTGACTGCACAGAAGTTAAAGCAGGGGGAACGCTTGAAATAAATGTCCAGACAAAAAATCTCACTATAGGCGAGATAACTATTAACGGAGAAAGTGACGACACAAACCTGTCCGGAGAACTCTGGGGTGAGAACAAGGCAACTCTGAGCGAATTCAAGATAGCAGACATTGACGGAACTCTTTCAGGCAAAAAATTCAAGATCCCTGTCGGCAGATATGATTTTTTATTTAAATCGGCATCTTATGAGAACAGGATCACTCTTCTTGAAAATATAGACATGGCTTCGGGTGACAGAACCCTCGACTTCGAGATTCCTCTTTTCCGTTTTACCGGCTCAGTCCTTAAAAACGGAGCCGCTTTCACAGTTGAAGCAGGCATGGAAGATGCAACTAAGATTAAACTCAAATCAGGCACTTACGAAAAGATCATCCCTTATTCAGATTTCGGAGCGTTTGATGTCGTAGTCCCCAAGGGCACATATTCGGTTTACTTTGAAGGGCAGCTCGCATCAGGACAGGGCGTTTTCAAAGGAACGATCCTTTCTTCAACAAACGGAATAGAGATAGAAGAAGATGTAGATTCCGGTATCAATGTCGAGACTGTCACCTTCAGCGGAAATGCCGTAAACGAAGGATATGATGTTTCTACCGGTCAGATAATAATCGTTGAGAATCCTCCTTTTGACAATCCAAGCGCTGTGATCATTCCCGACCTTGCCACAAAAGCATATTCAGTCACAATGACCAAAGGAGCACAGTTCAATGTCCTCTATCTTCCTGAAACAGACAGCTATCCTGTAAAATACATCAAACTTGAGCTCTGGGACGACCTTTCAGCAGGCAAGACACATGATATCATCCTTGACTTTGCAAGACTGCATGGAACAGTAACATTCCTTGGCAACGCATCACTTCCTTCAGTATCAGAATGCACAGGTGCAGACTGCACTAGAGGAAAACTCAAGCTTGCCGGATTTGACTATTCATCACTCGTGATAAAGGATTTTGGTACAACAGGGGAAGATCTGACCTATGATGCTCTTGTTGTAAGAAGAACAAAAAATATCGTTCCCGACCCTGAAAATCCGCCTGACGGAACAAAAGTGGTTTACAACCCGAAGACCTATACCATGAACTTTGAAAGTCACCTCAACAATGTTAAAGGCGCTTTTGAATATTCACCATTCACCCTTCCGCTTAAATATCTAAACAGTGAAAGCGTTCCTGTTTCAAACTTCACATTCCAGAATGTCGCTGAAGAGTATGTGCTTGAAAAAGAGATCAATTTCAATATCACACCGATGCTTGTTGAGGGCACTGTAACGCTCAACGGTTCAGCATTCACTACTGAAAAAGATGACCTGATAAAGATCCGTGACCTGAACGGAATTGAAACACCTGTCATCAATCTTTCCGAACTCAGTGACGGCACCTTTTCATTTCTTGTTCCAACAGGAGAATACGATGTTATTTATGAAGGTGAAGGGGTTCTTGGAAGCGAGTTCAAGACATATATTGAAAGAAATCTGAATGTTACAGGTAATATGTCGGGACAGACACTTGGCATTACCACTTCAAAGATCGTACTGGGTCTCAGTATAACGGCACACCTTTCAAAGAATGGGCTCAGAACAACAAAACTCTGAATGATTATCAAATTGTTGTAAACCCTGACAAGACTGCTGCAAACTATCTTATTGATATTGTAAAACCGACCGATGGTGACTGGCACGGAGAAGTAATATCGGGGCTTACGATCAATGCCTATCTTGACCTGTTCTTCACAAGTTCAGAAAAAGAAAAGAAAAGTTTTATGAGAATACCGCTTCTTGTGTCACACAGTATGAGTTCAGATAAAACTGTCGACACTTCGTTCAATATCACAGAATACTCAACGACAGTAAAGATCAACAGTTCGGCTGTAACAGGTGCATCTGATTACATTGCACAGCTTCAGATACAGGGCCAGAACAGAACAGAGGTTTTTTATCCGGCTTCAGGAACCGAAGCGGCGAAAGCTCTTTTCAGATCAGGGGAACACAAATCACCAAGACCCGAACTTATTTTAAATGAAGGGTTTGACACAAAACAGACCATTGAGCTTAATTGTATATATTTCGGAGAATAAAATCGTGAAAAAGATTGTGTTGTTTTTGTCGGTATTTCTTCTGATCTCGGCATCAAATACCAAAAAACCCGTATTCTATTTTTTTCATTCAGAATCATGTCCGCACTGCGTTCATGCAGAGCCATTCATTAAATCACTTGAAAAGAAATATCCTGAGATCAAATTTGAGAAGCTTGAAGTGAGCAGAAATTTTGATAACAAGGAACTGCTTATAAAAAAGATACAGGAATTCAAAATTGAAAGCCCCGGAGTCCCTCTTTTCATTTTCGGAAAAAGCTATGTAATGGGATATAAAAAAGAAACTCACGACGAAAAGATAACAGCAATGATCAAAAAAGAGCTCTATCCCAAGGAAATGGAACTTCCTAAAGATTAATATTTTACATTGATCTCAATAGTCTTTGCTTCTTTGTCAATATTGAATTTTGCATCTTTGAATTTGGGTGGACCCATTTTACCCTTTGCATCGTTTGAAACACCCATCCCTTCTTTGGGAATGCCTATAAAGCTTTTTTCCATTTCTCCATTGCCATTCTCATCATGCCAGACCGAAACAGCATATTCTCCGAAAGGGAGATCTTTGAACAATATGTTTTCCGTAGCGGCGGCAACCTTTTTGATACTGTTCTTAACAGCATTCTGGGACTTTGTCGGGAATCCGTTATCCTTGTCATACAAACTCACATAAACAGTTCCCTGTACTTTAAGTCCTTTAAGAACGACTGTCAGCGTTGCCTTTTTATCCTGACCCGCAAGCATTGAGCAGATGATAAGGACAAATAATGCTGTGAAAAATCTTTTCATTAAAATCTCCTTAAATTTATTTAATCTTTTCGCCTGATCTTTCTACAAGACGCTGGTTGAGGTTCCTTATTCTTCTGTTCAGCACCTTAATTACCCCGATGGCAACCTCTTCGCGCTGTTTGAGTATCTCATGAAAATCATCTCTTTCCATTTTAAGCACAAGGACATCTTCAAGTGCTATTACATCTGCGCTTCTCGGCTGACTGTCAATAAGAGCCATCTCCCCGAAACCTGCTCCTGATCTCATTATGTCGATTCTGTTGCCGTTTGAAACCACTTCCACTTCACCCTTGATAATTATGAAAAGTTCCTTCCCGAGATCTCCTTCATTCACAATATACTGCCCTTTTTCAAACATCTCCTCTTCAAGAAGCGACGCTATATCCGCAAGCACTTCTCCGGGAATGTCGTGAAAAAGCTCAACATTTTTAAGAGCAAGGACTCTTTCCACTCTGGTCAGCATAAATGCCTCCTTAATTCTCTAATATCATCGTGGTTCTTCTGTTTTTCGGCTGGATAATATAATTCGTGTACTTCCTTACAAGCGGATCGGGATCATCAAGAAGACATTTTATATCCTCGTCAGGAACTTTGATGCCCATGAGCTCCATAGTGTGAAGAGCCGATTCCCTGACAATGGGGCTCGGATCATAGAGGAACATTTCTATCTTCTCACCAAATTCAATTATATTTTCAGTTGCTATCACGGATATGGTTATCGCCCTCACCCACTCTGAATCATCAACAAGAAATGTTTCTATTATCTCGGTAAAACCGATCTTCTTGATTTTGAAGAATGCAAACCCGAGCTTGAGCTTTTCCTCTTCGTCTTTAAGCTCAATAAGGGGAACAATGATCGGCCGGAGGTCTTTGTCAACCATATTGTCAACTATCTCAAGAGCATTCGAGCGCTGAGCATTTGAAACATATTTCTGAGTGATGTTGAAGTAAATGTTGTCGAACAGCGTATTTCCGTACATCAGAGACAGAATTGAGAAAATTCTCTGATAACAGTTCTGGAGCTTGGTCTCAAGAACGGTTGAAAGATGTCCCGTCTTAAGCCGCTCCCTGATCTTAACAGCAAAATAAAGCAGCTGAAAATACTGGAATATTTCCTTGAAAAGCATGATCCTGAGATCTTCGATGTTGAGTGAAATATTATCTACTTTTGACACCAGTTTTTTCAGACTGTTCAGAACAATATTTCTCATTTCATCGCTCTTGGTGTCAAGTGTGTTCATGAGAAGATGAACTGCTTTAGGTGAATATACATCTCCGAGCATTCTTGCAACTTCACTTTTCAGCCGGTAACTTTCAAGACTGTTTTTCAGAATATCAGCCGCAGGAGGAAGCACTTTCTCTCCGAATTGAGAAAGGGCTTTTGACACATCAAAACTTACATTCTTAT
>ENA-UPXM01005117-UPXM01005117.1-activated-sludge-metagenome-genome-assembly--contig:-NODE-5117-length-12944-cov-6.264799_pt1 | contig 12944 bp, 19 predicted proteins | sample MGYA00238178_ERZ772708 | MGnify/ENA primary metagenome ERZ772708 (study PRJEB29002, sample SAMN05720212) | activated sludge metagenome | isolation source: anaerobic digester from wastewater... | reverse complement strand
TTGAGATAATAATTGCAATAATTCTTGGAATTGTTGTGGGAATTTTCACAGGCAAATCAACCCACAAACTACGGGTTTATACCCTCTATTTCTATAATTTGCTACAATAATGCTATAACGTATTTTAAAAGGAGTTTTCTAAAATGTATATGAGTAAAATTAACAATCACGTGTTTATCAATAAGAACGTTCGCTATAAAAATAAAAAAATTCCTATCTTTGATAGAATAAACAGAATTAAAAAAGATTTAAAGGCGCTAATCCCCGAAGTAGATGAGGATAGATTTTTGTCTATGCTCTCTCATATTAGAAATTTTTATTATGGTAAATTGTATTACGGGCGAAGAGCTGTTAAAGAAAATGTTGTTAATAAGAGAGAATTAACAACCAACGAAAAAATAGTTTATGATTATATGTTAAAAAATAAACTTAACCCCTCTACTACTTATCGTTGGTTTATTGCGTGCCGTTTGCCGTCAGATGTTAAAGATAAACTGCAAAACGGACAGATTACTTTTAAGAAAGCTATGTTAATAAATGATAATCGTAAAAAATCTAAAATGAGTAATAATGGTTTATTGATGATGGAAGAGATAAATAATATTATTACTTGCTTATAAAAAATGTCAAATAAAAACAAACTACCCGATTTATTAACAAAAGAACAGCTAATTAAATTATTTGAAAATATCTTAATTCCTAAATGTTCAATCGCGTGTTTTATGGCTCTAATGTGCGGTTTAAGAATTAGAGAAATTTGTAACTTACAAATAGGTGATATAGATTTACAACGGCGACAAATAAAAATAAGAGATAGTAAAAACCCAAACAGAACAAAACAGGGTTATGGTAAAGATAGAATTGTGCCTATTCCCGAAATAGCTATAAGCCCCGTAAAGAAATGGCTAGATATTATAGACGGCGGTAAATATTTTATTCCGTCTGAAAAATCCCCCGACAATCCTTTAAGAGTTAAAACTTTGCATATATGGTTTTCAGAAGCTCGGCATAGAGCGGGTTTAGATATTGTAGAATATAAAGTTAAATACAAAAGAAAATTTAACAATAGAGAAGATAGCACAATTTACAAATATCGTTTTCACCACTTGCGACATTTTTACGCAACTTATGTTTATGAAAGAACACGGGATTTATACGCGGTTTCTCACTTGCTCGGACATAATCAGGTTTCAACTACACAAATTTACGCGAAGATGTCAGATAAAACAAAACAAGAAAGCGTAGATTTTGCTTTTAACATTCCTATTAAAACTAAACTATTTCAAGAAAATCCTAGCAACGCGCTAAATTATTCAATCCCAACAATCGCAAAAAATAAAACACCTCTACAAATTTTAGAAGAGCGTTTCGCTCGTGGTGAGATTTCCGCTAGCGACTTTCAAACCGCATTAAGATTAATAAAGGTTAAAAAAGATTACTTTAATGATGACGAAAAAAATAAAGCCACAAACACAGAAAACGAAATTAGAGCTTATAGAACAGACGATTAAAGAGTTACTTAAAGAAAATCAACAGCTAAAACAAGAAAACTCTAAACTTAAAGAGTTATCTCTATCTAACCCTAAACAAGCCCTAGAACGCCCTACAACACGCTAAAACACGCGCTACGCCCTATTTCTTAACCCTAATCGTTCGGAGAATAGTTTTACTTATAGTAATAATAAAGGTTTCATATTCGTTCGTGTTAATATCCTCTTCAAAAAATACAGCATTTTTCGTATGAAATCATACGAATTAGTAATAAATCATACTAAATCATACGAATTAGTAATAAATCATACGAAAACAAGAATTAAAGCAAAAGCTAACCAAAATTTCTTAAAAAATCAAATAGAATTAATCACGTAACCAACAATAACGGCGGTTTATATCGCTCTTTCACAATATCATTAAACCAAAAACTAAACTCTCTACCCTCTTCACCGAATTGTTTTAATACAACAAACTCACGCATATCAATTTTATTAACTAATTTAATCACAATAAATAACAGCTTACTCATTTTTTTCATAATTCTATCATAACTATTAACCGCTTTTTGAATTGCTTTATATCCGTATGCCTGCACTTCTAAACGCCATACTCCTTTAAAATTTTCTTTTTCTAAACTTAATCTTTGTAACATCAGCGCACTCATATTTTTCTTTCGGCTCGCCTTAATCATTTTATAATCTAGCTGTTGGCTTTTATTATAAATCACTTGGCTTATTTTTGTTCTCTTATTCACAAGCCCGCTATAATGCCCCCCACTAGCCGTATAAATATCTTCACCCAATCTAACCCTATCAACAAAATTTTTCTTACTTTTAAAATCCAAAAAATCATTAACTTCTCTATTTAATTGCTTTTGTAAAAACGTAACTACTAAATCTTGTTTATCTTCACTAACTTGTTTCTCAACATTCATACTTAAATCTAAACGCCCTATCTTTAAACTGCTATGCTTAACAGCGTTCATAACAATAAAAGCGCACGCAACACTATAACAAATATCTAAAAAATATTTATTATTCTTTTTTAAATCGTTTAAGCTGTAACTACTACCCCTAGAAAATCCGCTTAAAATTGAATTATAAACCGCGCCGTGTTGTTTTTCTGAATTGTTATAAGCAATTTCAAACACCTTATTCACAACATTACTTAACCCCTCGCTACTAAACATTAAATCTGTATAGCTAGCTTTCCATAATTCAACATTAAAAAAAGGTGTTGGATTAATCCATAAATAATATTTTAGTTTTGGCGGATTTCCAACAACTACATTAATCCTCAAAATAGCATTATGTTTATTTGCTTTATAGCTAGTAACCTCAAACCAATATTTCTTTTTATTAAACACTTCGGTTATTATCACATTTCTCGGTTTCAACTCACTTAATAAAAAATCTTTAATCTCACCAAATTCAAAACCCTTTTTTATTTTTCTAAACTCGTTAGGTTTTGCACGATAATAATATTTATCTAAAATTTTATTTTTCTTTCTTTCTTCTAACTCATTTATAATTTTTATTTCACTTTCGGGTATCTCAATCATATTTAACGGCACAATTATCTCATTTTTCTTTTGCGGTATCAACAACTCGCTATTTCTTTTATTAAAAACCTCGTCTGCGTTCTCGGGATTTTGCCTTTTAGCAAACCAATAGCTTAAACTTTTGCTTATACTTGTTATTGCTTTGCTGTAAAATGTTGTTAAATCCGCCTGCATTTTACTAGCAAAATCAAATTTCGGTAATTCAACCATCCCGCAATATTCAACACCATCAAGCTCTAACGCTTTCTCATTAAAGCTAATATCAATATCCTCTTTAACCTCGCTTTCAAACGGCACACAAACACCATTTTCTAAAATCTTACGCTTAACATTATCCTCGTTTTTCCCTAAATACTTCTCTAAAAATAAAACCTCGCTATACTTACTATCTAACCTTTCTAAAATAATCTTTCTTTTATCTTCGGGTATTCCCTCAATATTTTCTAAAACCTCTTTTAACATCTTCTCATCAAACCCATACTTAACACTAAAAAAATAAATCTTCGGCTCGCTTAATCTAAACATACTCCCGAACGTTCCTTTTGTTATATTTTCACAATCAGTAATATACAAACCCGTTTTTCCATATTGATAACATTTAAACTCACTATCGCCTATTTTATACTCGCCTAAAATTTCGCTTTTCTTATTAATTATATTTGCTAACCCCGTGTATAATGTTGTAGTTCTACCGAACACGTGAGAAAAATTAAAATTTCTTAATAAAGGCGCAAACCCCACAGCGTTTTTTATTGCGGTTTCATTATCAACACCATTAATTAAATCTCTAAATAAACTCTCTAAAACATTTTTATAACTGCTAGCTCTAAACCCTACCCCGTGAGTTTTAACACCATACTCATCTTTATTATTTGTGAAATATGCGTATTCTTTCGCGCCCACAATAACCATATCTTTAACAAAAACACCCTCACTTAATTCGTTTTTTAATTCGCAAATATCTTTAAATAAATTACTAACAATTTCATAACCCTCGCTATCCATTAAACAACTATCAGTATCCGAATAATAAACATTAAAGCCATAAACACGCGTGCTTATTTCTGTTAAATTATTTAACAACCTAGCCATTCCCGTTATACTGCTCGCTAGTATAGGATTATAAAACTGCCCCGCTCTATCGTTGTTAAATTCTGCTGTAATTCCATAACCCGCATTTAAAACAATCTTCATAAATTGGCTTTGGCTCTCTAAATGTTTTATCTTCTCATCATTCTCTTTAATCTTATCAAGCGCCTTAATTTCGTTTTTAATGCTACCTCTTCTTTCATAAAGTAAAGTGTGCATATCATTATTTTTAGAAGTTCTATAACTCGGCACAACCATTAAACCTTTATTAAAAATAATATTTTTCTGTAACTCTTCTAAACTAATATTATCAATTAAATGTTTTTCAAGAACGCTATAACATAAATCATAACAACTAACATTAACCACACTACCATTTTTAATAATCAAATCGCAACGACTACGTTTATTCGCGTCTGTTTTAACTAACCCTCTAAATATACTAGCTTTCCTAGATAATCTTAAATCAACATCATTAAGTTTAACATTCAAAACCGCACTATCACAAAAATCATCTTTCACAAACGGCTCTTTATTTTTTATTTTCTTAACTAACTTATGTATCATAACCCAAAAATTATATTCTATCTCTTCAATATCCGAAGTAAATTTTAAATTCTTATTTAAAATATCATTCATTAACGGCTCTATGTTTGTTAAATAAGAAGTGTGTGGGTATAAGCTAGCAAAATCAGAATAAACTATTTTCTTATCTTTTATAATTCCGTGCCTAAAAATTTCAACTCTACCCCCGCTATAAACCTCTTTAAACAACTCGTTTATATTTTCATAAAATTTAGAATTTCCGTGTTTAACTTTCCAATCATCATAATCCTCGCTATATTTTATTTGATAAAATAACTTTGATAAACTAGCCGTAGAATAAACCCTATACAAATAAGGTATTTCAGACGCGTGTTTTTTAACTCTATCTTTATCAATCTTAACCAACCCTAGCAAATCCTCAATAACATCTAACTCATTACACAACTCTCTAAAAACATAATCCGTAACAAATAAATCTTTAATCAAATATTCAACTTCTTTAATATCTTTTTCCGCATTACTCCATAACTCACCCCCCTTAAAATTATATTCACTTTCCGCTTTCTTAACATCTGTATTATACTCTTCGCCTAACGCTTTCAAGCTAGCGCTCTTTTTCTGCAACGCCCTAGCAACTAAAACACTATCAAGCGCATAAACATAATTATCGCTTTCTTTCTGAATAGGTTTTAATTCAATCTCGGGTTTTTCCCACAACCCATATTTTTTAGTTACAGCTTTAAAATAAACCCCTATATTTCTATTTCCTAATTTATAACTAGCGCCCCACTTCTCACGCTCATTTAAATTTATATTCGGATTAAATAAATAACCTAAATATCTTTTCTTATTCCCAAAAGTATTAATAACAATATCTTCAACCTTAACCCCGCTACTATCAATATGCACTAAACCTTTTCTAGCTGTTAAGTTTAATTTGTTAATATCAAAATTAGAATTATGAGCTATCCACAAGCTACGCCTTTTATTATTGTATATCTCACTAAAAAAATTAAAATTAACATCAACTCCTTTAATCATATCTTTTAATATGCTAGGTGTTTTATCGCCTTGCCTCATTAAAGAATTACAAACACAAGCTAAATAACTCTCACAATCAGCTAAAAACACCGCCTCATATCCATTAACAACCTCGCACTTAATAATTTCAAAACCATTTTTATAACTCTTCTCAAATCGCGGGTTTAACTTTTGCTCGCCCTCTTTTAATCTAATCTCTTTAACAACTTGCGCTAAAACAATCCTCTTTAAATCTTTATTATAAACACCAACTAAACACGGCTCTTGTTTATAATCTGTTTCAATATCATAATATATTTTTGTAAATTTCTTATTCCCTTTATTCATTAATCCAAAATCACCATAATCATTTTTTGCGGGTTTTGGTATCTCGGGTTTAAACTCAATTAATTTATTCTTACTTTCTAATTCTTTTTTAACAATCTCATTAACTTGTTTCAACTCCTCACCAAAATCATTAAGCCCACTATCAGCTAGCGCGCCTTTAATCATATCTTCTTTATCCCCTAAACCCAAAACATTATAATCCTCACGTGTAATTTTCAAGCCCGCGCTATTTTCCATTAATCTTAAACTATGATAAATTTGTATTCCGTTTCGTGCGTCGGGTATAAATTCTAAAAATTCTCTCTCTTCTAAAAATGCTTTCGCCTCTTCACACTCTTTTATTTTTCTCTCACGTTTTTCTTTATCTTCAATCAAACTAACCCTACCTAAATAATCATCCCAAACCTCATTTATCCCACGCTTAATAATTAATTCTCTTTGATAACCATACAGCGCCCTAACAATCTCGCGCCCGTGTTCTGTTTTATCAACTAGCTTTTTACTATAACCTTTTTCAAAAATATTAAAACCTTTTTTCAACTCCTCATTAATATCAAACTCTCGCTTATCTCTAACAGCTTTAACAACCTTTTCAAAAAACTTTTTATTCTCATCATTCTTTTTTAATTTGCTAGCTATGTATGTTAAGCAAACACCACGCTCACCTTTTTTTAAATTCCTAGCAACTTCTAAAAGCTGTTCTTGTCTATTTAATTCAATCGTATCAAACAAAAAACTAGAACGGGTGTTTTTACTTTTGCCCATAACCGAAGTAACACCCGCACTAGAAATTAAAGCCGATTTCTGAAACACACCGCTAAAAGAATTAATCAGTTTTGTATTTTCAGAACATAAATTATTATTAATATTTTCTAAACTACCGCTCTTAATCTCGCTTTGTTTGTATGTCTTTAAATGCAAACTCTCAAAACCTCTAACTTGTTTATCAATATTATTTAACTGCACATCAATAAACGCCCTCTCTTTCTCACCCAACAAATAAAAGATAGTGTTAAATTGTTTTTCATAATCTTGTTTATCATTACATAAAATTGGTATTACTAAATGCAAACTTCTATTTCCACTATCCTTTAAAATAAATTTAATTCCTTTCTCTCTAATCAATCCACACAATTTTAATATAACCTCTTCGCCCCCAACCTCATCACTTTCAAAAACTAACAGCGCTCTTTTATTATCTGCACTTCTTAAAGAAATATGATAACTTAAAACTCCGTGTTCGTGTTCTGCTTTTTTTAAATAATCTTCAAAACTTAAACCCTCATACTTTTCTTTATCACGCGCAACATAAATATTATTTTCAAAATCAAAAACAATATTATCATTCTCTCGCTCAACTCTCACAAACTTCGGGTTAAATAATTCTATATCTCTAAACATTTTACACCCCTATAATTTAAATTAGAATTTTCAAAATATTCTTTATCATAACCCTGTGAGCTACCGCAACACTCACAAATATTATTAAAAAAATAATCTTCAACATCAAGCTCACAACCACAACAAGAACATCTTTTAGTATATCTATCTTTGAGTAACAAACAAACAGCTAAACTCACCCATACTTTTATTAATCTTATTTGCAATAATTCTATTATCATTTTGTTAGCGCGAAGTGATAGCCGAAGAGTTTAACTCTTTGGCTTTATTTTTTTAATTATTTGAAGTTTATAAAACCCTATTTACTAAATCATACTAAATCGTATGATTTCTTACGAAAGGATTTTTTAACCAAAATAACCCAAACTATCAGCTTTATTTTTATTTTGTCTTAATGTGATAAACTTTTTATTTGTCTTAATCAAATCATTAACAGCTTTCTTACATCTATCCAAACTCTCTATACTACTAGCAACCTCAACATCACAAACACTAACTTTATTAATAGGGCTTATTCCAAACTCACACTCATTAATCATATTACTAATTAATTTAATTAACTCCTCTCGGCTCATACCCTCAATATCTTTTTTCATTTTGGGCGCTTATCTTTCCATTTAGTTAAACAATCCGCACGCGTATCAAAAACAAAATAAGAACACCGCCCACATATTTTTTAATTCCCATTCGCCCTCACCATAAACCTCGCCCGTGTTATCATCCTCAACCCTATAAGTTTCTTTCATATTAAGCGCACTCTTCGGGCGGTGATTAACACATATCCAACCCCTATTAACTAATGGCTTTCCGCAACCGCTACACTTTAAATTATCCCTATCTATAATCTCTTGTATCTTTGGTTTAAGTTCTCGCTCATATACTTTAACATCACTTAATAAATAAGGGTGTGCAACATCAACATCAATAAACTTACTGCTGTCTTGTATTCTTATGTTCATCCTAACAAACCACTCCTTTTAGTAGATTAATACCTAAAATTTCCACCTTATAAGTTAATTTAATGGGCGCGCGTGGGCGCTTATATGCTGAAACATACTGAAAAACACTAAAAACCCTAGTATTTTCAGTATATAACCCTCTATCAGTGTTTTCAATCATCATTTTCTTTAAACTCCTCTAAATTATAACCTTTCTTTTCTGCTAGCGTCTTGTTTTGATGTATTGCATTTAAAGAAATACCTAATTTCTTACTAGCAACCTCATACCGATTACTCTCTTTTATGTTTGCTAACACTCTCATAACTTTATCTTGTTTATCTGTTAAGGGTTTTCTATCTGCTATCTTTTCGGTATGCTCATCTGCTAAACTCCTCTCATTAGATAACTCTAACGAAATATTTTTATTTAATCTAGTAGTAAAATCAACTTTCATTTTTTCATAAATAACCTCATTCTCTTTACTTGGGCGCGGAACATCCCAATAAAATAACGGGCGCGATTTACTACTTCCTTTATCATCTTTAAAACAAATAATCATCTGTTTTCTATATGGCTCGGCTTTAAAATCTGCATACTCAATATATCGCGGTTTTAATCTGCACGTTTGATTATTCTTATTAATACTCATAGTTTCAAAACGTGCGTGAAATAACTTTCTAGTGTTCTTATCTAATAAAGTTTCAAATGGTGTGCAAAAGAATAAAGTTAAATTCAAATGTCTAAACGTGCTTAACACATAATTGAAAACCTTATTTGCTTTGCTTTGAAATTCACGCGCGGATATACTACACTGAAATTCGTCACAAACTATTTTACTACCTCGCCTTAACTTTCCACTATTAATTAAATCCATTAATTCTTTTAAAGTAAAAACTACGTGCGTCTTAACATCAAAAGGCACTCCATCCATTTCGCTCATAATCTCACAAATTGAAATAGCGCTTAATGTTTTTCCACTCCCCGTTTTTCCCACAACAGAAATTAAATTATTCTTATTCTGTTTCATAGTTCGGCTAACCATCCAACGCGCCCAACTATTCTTTTTAGCTTTCCCCCTATACATATAAACAGCATTAGCCATTATTCATCATCCCCCGCATTATCATCCTCAACACCTAGCTCATCTCTATCCTCACCATAAACCGCACTCTTCAAATAATCATTTCTTTTCAATAACATATTTAACGCAACAAACAACGCTTTCGCACACTCTATTTTTTTATCTAAACAATAAGGTTTTACGTTTATACTTTCCTTTCCCAACTCTTTTAAAATTAATTTAATCTCATCTTTGTATATACTTTCAATTTGAAAATCATAGGCATTAATAACAGCAACACAACCCTCATAAACGTCTTGCATTTCTTTATCAAAATAAGGCATTAACACAAACGATAAATTTTCAATCGCCTGTATATAACTATATCTTGTATCCTCTTGGTATTTAGTATCGCTAAAATTTCCGTGACTTATAATATAAGTAGTATCTCTTAACTCGTGACTACTCAAATCTAAAATTCTTTTAATATGCCCTAGAACAATCTGTCTAAATTCTATTTTCTCATTTGTATAGCTGTTTGTTGTTTCCATTTTTAAAAAATAGAAGTGGTGAAGTTAAAAACCCTCACCGACTTCTTTATCTGAAATAGTTTCGTCTAGCATACGAATAACTTTTTTAAGATTTTTAAACCACGTTTCTAAATCTACTAAATTGCAGTTAATCGCTGTTTCTTTTGTTTCATAAATTACACCGCCGTTAATACCTTTAAACTTACAAACAACATCTAACTCTATCTCGTGATTTTGCATACTAAAATTATCCTCATCACTAGGCGCGTATTGTTTCCAATATTCCTCATCACTAACTTGTTTATCCTTAAACACGTCACCGACTTGTTTATCTTTTACAAAACCTTTTTTCATTTGTGTTACTCCCGCTTTCGCTTAAATTTAATTTAATCATCTTCGCCCTCTTCTTGCGCTAGCTCATCCTTATCCTCACCATAAACACTACTCTTCAAATAGTCGTTTCGTTTCAACAAGATGTTTAATTTTCTAAAAATATTTCTATAAGCACTTTTCTTTTTAGAGTAATGTATGCCCGAATATCTATTAGAATAATCCGCAGGACATAACGCCCTTAACTTCTCATTATTTTCTTTTTGAATTTCTATAAGTGTTTTCTCAAATTGCTCAATTTCTTTATTCATTTGCTCATCATAAAAAGGTATCAATACGTCTGCTAGCGCCTCAATAGAATTAAAGTATAAACTTAACTTCTCACCATCTCTATTACTTCGCAAACTCAAATTAAGAATATTCCTTATATGGCTTAAAACAATTTGTCTAAACTCTAATTTATCATTCCCAATAAAACTATTTTCACTTTCCATTTTTAATACTCCTCATCATCCTCGCGCTCTTGCACGACTTCGTTTTTAGTTTCACCATAAACTTTACTTTTCAAATAATCATTTCTATTAAGAAGTTTATTTAATTCCCTAAACAAACCTCTACAAATCTTCATAACGCCACCAACATACTCATTAATATCGTTTATCTTTGTGCCGTTATTTTTTGTATTATTTCTCATCATCCAATCATAATCATCTAAAAAAGTTTCATACGCTCTACTCATCTCATCATCAAAAAAAGGTAATAGAACATCACTTAAACCCAACACAGCTCGTTTATAGCAATTAGCAAAATCTAAAAGTTCTGTCTGCGGTGTTAATCTTAAATTCAAATCCATAACTCTACGCATATAACTTAAAACAATCTCTCTAAAATCTAAATTCTCGTTACTACTATAATTATTTTCTTCACTCATTTTAGAATAACAAAACCCCCATTAATTTTAATCACCTTAACAGATTTAGAAAACTTATCAGAAGTAACATATTTCTCAACACTCTTAATTTTCTCTTCACAACATAAATTTTCTAAATCACATTTCTTTAAAGTGAATTTTATATTTGCGCCGTTAATTATAAGCTCTCGCTCATCTTCAAATTTAGAGTTCTCTAAAATCTTAACATTTTTTTCAATCTCTTTAATCGCATTTTGTAAAATATTAATATCCATCTACACACCTCTCTTTAATTTTTAAAACACGCTCTCGCGGAATAGAAATAATATTTTGGTTTGTTTTAAATTTCACAAATCCATTAACTTCAATTATAGTAACATACGCCTCAATTTTCTCGCCATTCTCACCTAGATAAACAATAAAAACCTCTTCACTTTTGCCTTTCACCTTATCACCTTGCATTTTTAAATTAACCTCATTTAGATTTTTTATCTAACATCTCCAAAATTTTATTTAACTTAATTTCTGTGCTTAAACTTTCAAAAAGTTTTTTCCTACAATACGAGCTTAATGTAACCTCGCCGTCTGCGTGCGATAATTCTTCTAATCTCTTTCGCTGTTCTTCGGTTAATCTAATTCGTAACATATATGTTGTAGAGCTCATTTGTTTGTAACCTCATTTAAAACAACTAATGAGATTTTTCCATTAGTAAAAACTTTTATTTTTTCAAATTGTTTTAAGATTTCCAAAACAGATAAAACAGATTTAGAGGTGAGATGGACGTTAAAAACTATGTCTGAAATTGTAACGGGCTCTTTTTTATCTTCTAGGTAAGTCATCACCTTATTTATTGAATTTGTATGCGCCATTTTTTGATATAATCGCTTATTGCTTATAACTATTTATTGATTACTATACTATTTAAATCTTTCTATTAAATAGTTATAACTGAAAGATAGTTATATATAACGAATAGTAATGTTTAAATATTAGTTTTATTTATAATCTTTATGTCAGGACGTAAAAGTAAAGTTTTAGTAGATAGTATTGATTTAGATATTTTAACAACCTTAAACCCTTATTCTTATAATATAGGTTTAGGGGTTTTAGAGCTAGCTGAAAAAATTAACCTAACCCATCAAAATTTAAAAAGACATTTAGAAAAATTGATTAAAGCTAGATTAGTTTTAACCTTAACTAGTTCGGGCTCTAACAAAATAAGTTTAGTAACTCCTTATTATTTTCACGATTATAATGGTGATAATGAAGAGCAAATAAAAAACGCTGTAGAAGAGTATGAGGCAATATTATCATTCTTAAAAAAAATGAATAATTTAGATTGTGAAAAAGAAACAATTTCTAAAATATCAAGAGAAATGAAAGATAATTTTTCTAAAAGAATTAATTATAAAAAAGAGCTGAATAGATTAAAAAGAAATGAAAAGATAGCCGACGAAGTAATAAAAGAGCGCGAAAATGATACTAACGCCCCAAAACCCAAAACATCTAAACATAAAGAGAGTATTAAAAAATGATAACCCACGACGTAAAACCAACATTAAAAAAGCACTTTGGATTTAACGCCTTTCAAACCACACCCTTAACCCCTGAAAATACCCCTTTTATCGTCGCTAAAAGCTCTATTTGTATGCTCGGACACTCACAGGCTTATTCCCTGGAATACATATTAATCTTGTAGGAACATTTTTAGTGAC
>ENA-UPXM01005116-UPXM01005116.1-activated-sludge-metagenome-genome-assembly--contig:-NODE-5116-length-12944-cov-6.605167_pt1 | contig 12944 bp, 22 predicted proteins | sample MGYA00238178_ERZ772708 | MGnify/ENA primary metagenome ERZ772708 (study PRJEB29002, sample SAMN05720212) | activated sludge metagenome | isolation source: anaerobic digester from wastewater... | reverse complement strand
GGGGGTTGCGAGCCCGTGGTGAGGCTGCTAGGGCTCCTGGTCGCCGTGTATGGGCCGGAGGTCGAAGCCGCATTCGCAATGCTTGAACACGCTGCTCTGGTCGGCCTCATAGAGCCGCTTGCACCGAGCACACTGATACGCGGTTGCATGCTTGTCTCGCCCCTGGTAGTCGAGCCCGAGCTTGTCCTCCAACCCCGCTGGGAGGAACGGGTCGAGCACTCGCGGGTTCCACGCTCGCGCCCAACACCGACGCATGAACTCCCCGACTGGCACCCCCTCGTGATAACAGCGAGTGTAGAGGATGCGCCGGTCCAGGTCTTCCTCGACAGCGACGTAGAGCTTGCACTCGGGGCCGTCCCACATAATCACGCAAGGCACCCTCGGCTCCGCGTACCCCACGGTCCACAAGCGCGCATTGACCGACGCCTCCGCATAGGCACGGGGAGCCGTCTGGGTGTGCCAGTCCGACTCGTGCGAAGTGTAGAACTCGATCCACGGGGGGCCGAGTACCGTGGGGTCCGCATTGTGGACCGTGCGGATTGAGGCCCATGTCGCCAAGGTGTGCAACCGCTTGGTCAGCGTGTCGTGCTGCTCGTTGTGCTGCGTCTGCAACTCCTTCGCACGGCGCTCGTAGGGCTCGATGACTATCGCGTAGAGTTCGGGGTGCTTCGTGCGTACGTGACTCGACAGCAACCCAGAGCCGGGTGAGCGGATACCCGCCTTGCGGCACTCGGCAGCAAGCTCCGCCTCGAACTGAGACGTGAGCTTGTTCCTCTCGAACACATAGCGGTCATTCTCTGCCCTGCGTTCTTCCTCGGTGCGAACGAAGTGCTCGCGGGGGTCAGTGGTTACTCGGTGTCTCATGGTGTGCCTCCTAGATTGACTCTCGCGTAGGACCGTTCGGCCCCATGTCATCCCGACACCACACCTTGCCGCAGAGATAGCACCCCTCCAGCTTGATGCCTCGATGCTTGTCGGGCATTCGCTTCCCCTCAGACTGCCACTCGTATGTCGGGGTGATGCTGAAGGTGTGAGTGTGTCTGCACCTCAGTTGCTTGACGGCCCACCACGCCTTCGCATAGAGCCGGCTCCGTTTGATTCTGACCATCAGGTGTCTCATGGTGTGCCTCCAGTCACGCCTTGTTCGGTGGATTGAGAATGAGGGAGAGCGCTCTCAGCGCGTGAGACGTTGCCACGTTGTCGGGGTCGGTCTTCTCGTAGACAAGGTTCTGCCCATCCCATGCCACGATGGCGAAGTGCCAACGCGGGGCAATCACCCCGCGCATCATGTGGACCACGGAGCGGATGAATCCGTGCAAGTCCTCACTTCCAGTGTGCGCCATTGCGCCCTCCTTGGTTGCTAGTGTACGGGGGGGTTATGCCGTACTGACGTGCTCGCCGTCGTCAGTCGAATGCCAGTGTTTGCGCGGGTGTCGGCACTCGACGAACTCCAGCAAGCAGAGGTTCGCCACGTCGACCAGCAACTCCAGGTTGCCCGTCTCGTGGTATTGCCTCAGTCTGCGTAGGCAAGAGTCGATGCGGTCGTAGGGTGGTTTGAACTGAGCGCCGATTGCCCCGTAGCGGTAGGCACCCACGATGAGCCGGTTGCGCATCAGTTGCTCGAACACGGGGGACCACTGAGCCGCATGGTCGAACGCTTCAGTCTCGACCTCTGGCACCCCGGCGCTCCATCGCCAGAGGTTGCGCATGAAGTGCTCGCGGGTCACTTGTATGCCTTGCCGGGTTCGCCAATGACACCCAAGGGGGGCAAGTCGTCTTCGTCCTCAATCCAATCCGGCTTGGCCGAACCGATGCGCGGGAGGGTGTCGAAGACGGGGGGGTAGAGCTTGCGCAATGCCCTGTAGAGCGGGGTCATCAGTGCCACCATCTGCGGGTGAGACGTCGGGTGAGTACGCATCCAGAACAGATACCGCCATGCCTGGAGGTTGGCAGTCACCACGATGTCAGTCTTGAGGTCGTTGGGCAACACCCCCCGAGCCACTTGGGGACTGACGCCCAACGCAAGGAGTGAGAGGTAGCGATCCTCTGCGGCCCTCATTGCGTCGTACCAGAGTTCGTACGAGCGGGTTCCCTGGCGAATGAGGGGTTCAATGACGGTGATGCCCCCGTCGAACTTGCCCTTGGAATAGTTACAGTATCTCGTTGACTCTTGCGTATAGCTGAAGCCGACGCGGTGTCTCACCAACTCGTGTGTCACCCCCCGGTTGGTTGTGAGCAGGACGGTGACAGTGTGGTGTTCGATAGTGCTCACATGAGGGCGCACCTCCCGCTCCACAATGCTGCGGAGCAATCGGTCTGCCGTCCCCGACCCTATCTTGTCCTCTGACTTGTAAGCATTGCGCGTCCACCGCTCCAGGTTGCCTAGGACCACCTCGGGGGGTGGGGCGAACTCGATGCTATGACTCTGCGGTACGATTCTCATGTTGGCCTCCATTGCCCTGTTATGCCGCAACACGTATTGCGGTGTCAGCGCGCCATGATGCCGGCCCGACCGGGACTCTTGCCCATGGCTCCGAACGCGGCAATCTTGCGCCCCTGCTCCACTGCAAACCAGAGCGCCATCAACGCGTCGTGCGTATGCTTGGAAGGCTGGTATTCGAGGCACCCCTCCACGAGTGACTCCACCATAGGGTCCATCGCCCCGTCCTCTTCGCAGGGTATCATCCACGCTCCGTTCATGAACTCGATAAAGATGCCCTCCACACCGAACTCCGGGTGGGCCTTGTTCCTCCCCGTGGTGTGAGGCACGATGCGTGTCCCCTTGTGCCGCTTGCGGGTGAACTGGAGGATGTAGTCCTGCGCCGCATTGTTCTCCACCCTGGCGACTGACTTGTATCGCCTGGTCTTGTCGAGGATCTTCTCAACGATAGTGGGGCCGTTCCACTGGCCGATCTCCACGTCGAGTATGCGGCGCACGCCATCGGGGCGGAACTCCACCGTAACGAATGCCGTGTTGTCGTTCTCCTCCCCCTCCTGTACCGCCAAGTCCACCCCGGTTGCGGTGTAGAACGAGCCATCGTAGCGGTCAGTCAGCTTGAGCCCTGGCACCTTGCACCGCTCGATCCACTCGTCCTGGCAACGCTGGCTTTCCTTGTCGCTGCTCTGCTGTTCGTATAGCTGCATGAAGCGGCGAGGCGTATACCCGCGCTTCAGTTCCGCCCTGACAGCCTTGGTGAACTTCGTGGGCCAGAAGCTCAGTTCGTCGTGCTCGTCGAAGCCGCTCGGGTGCAAGGCGTCATTCGCGACAAGCCGGTATGGCCCCTCCACGTCCTTGGGGCCATGCACACTCGGGCGTATCAGCGGCGAGTCCCACTCAGTGTTGTAGAGGTAGACGTTGCCACTGAGGGTGATCTTGATTGCCGGCCACTTGCGCTTCTTGAGCAGTCGGTGTTGAGCGTCGTCGGGGTGGTGAGCAGTGTTGGTGACTACCACCCTCCCGCCCGTCAGGTCGATGCGGCTCAAGCACGTAGTCTCGATGAAGTCGTAGACCTTATCGCGTTGAGCCTTGGTCGCCGTGTTCTGACGGTCGAGGATGTCGTCAATCACCATCCACGAGAGTCGCGAACCCGGCAATGCGCCGTCGATGCCGACCGCAACCAAGGAGGGGTCGCGGATGGCCGGGGGGCGATTGACGGTGATGGCAGTCTGGGTCCACGGGTCGCCACGCCTGATGCTCGGCTGTAGCGACGGGAAGACGAAGCGCAACTCCTTGCTCGACTCGATGTAGTCCCGCACCATGGCAAGGGGCTTCTCCGCTTGCCCTTGCGTGGCAGAGACTACCGCTCCGCGCTCCGTGGCATTCTGGCCCAAGAGGAACAGAGTGATGATGCCCGTGCAGAAGGTCTTGCTCGCGCCGGGGGGCATGAACACAATGCACTTCGGATGGGCCTGAATGAAGTCGAACAGGAGTTGCTGATGCGGGAGGGCGTCAATGCGAGCTTTGGTATTCTCCTCCCGCGCCACGAAGTTGAAGAAGCCCTTGATGCTGGTCTTCGCGGCGGCGACCTTGCGGACGATGAGGGGTGTGAGACGGACCTCCCGCTGATGCCTCCTATCAGCGTCCATCTCCTCTGCGGCTTGCTCCGGTGTCAGGAGCCTCCGTGCCATTGCCACTCCACCGCAATACGTGTTGCGGTCAGTTACCCTTGCGCTTCACTACGATGCCCAGACGCTTTGCGAGGCTGTCCCCGCTCGGCTCGTCCTCCGCGACTACCGCGCTGAGGAATGACTTGAACGCGTCGCGCGTCTCCTTGCTCGTGAACTCCAGCGTGAGCTTGGGAACCCCCTTGGCCGGCAACGGCCCCCGGCCCCGCTCCGTGTCAGTGCTCATGTCGAGGTAGTCGGTGATCTCCGCCGCACTGAAGCCGGTTGCCGCGAGCGCGTCGATAGCCTTCAGTTGACGGTCCACGTCCTTCATGGCTTCGTCCACGTCGGCCATGGCTTGAGCGTGCAAGTCCTTCACCACACTGACCACCTTGTCGTAGTCCCAATTGCCGCTGATGCGATTGAGCGACAGGTTGACCGTCTTGCGTTGTCGGTCACTCAGCCCCTCGACGAAGATGGCCGGGATCTTCTCGGGGCGCTCCCACCCGAGCATCGCAGTGCCGTCCGGGTTGAGCGGGGCATACTCACCACTGAGGAGCATCAATGCGGCCCTCACCCTCTGGTGCCCACCGAGCAACTCGTTGTCCTCCTTGCACGCACTCACCGCGTCCAAGAACCCGAACTCTGCAATGTTCTGGGCCAGTCGGTGAAGCTCGGGAAGCTCCATGTTGCGGGGGTTGTAATCGGCCCCCTTGAGGCTTGAGGGTGGTACGTAGGCAACGGGGTAGACCTTGGGCCGCGAGGGCACCTTGGCCCCTTTGCGGCCCTGCGTCGGGGTGACTGGACGTCTCATTGGAATGCCTCCTTCAGCGCTGCGAGCAAGGGCTCACTCAAGAGGTTCGCGTACCCCGCTTCCCCCAAGGTGTGAGCCCCGGCCTCTGCCACGGGGAACCGCGCCTTGTGCGCTTGGCCGATGTCCATCAGTCCAAGCCTCACGGCGTCTGCGTAGAAGTCCGAATAGACCACGACCTTGCCGTACTCCACCAGACTGAAGTGCTCCTTCGTACGCGTCATCACCCGCCAACGGTAGGGGATGCCGGCGTCATAGTGGGGCATTGAGGCCCAGAACTTCTCGGCCACAATGCCGAACACGCCAGTCGCAATCAGCATCCGGCACTCCGGGGGTATCACCGCGCGGACAGCCTTGTGGATGGGAGCGGGGTATGGCTTGTCTGCGGCGCATGGCACAACCACGCAAAGCTCGCACCCCGGCAAGGTGGACTCCCAGCGACGGAGGTTCTCCAAGTAGCTGAGCACTTCGGGTCGGTGGAATGAGCCGTTGTTCGTTGTGATGAAGACTTGGTTGGTCGCGCGGCGAGTGTGGTTGCGCCACCGGATGCGCCATACGCAATCCGCTTGCCACAAGCAATCGCTCAGTTCGGGGCGCAAGGCGCTCGCCATCTCCACAAGCTCCCGCTCCTGCCCTGTCGCCCGTGCCTTCTCCCAGAGCCCGAACGCGTCAGTGAGCAACACGTCAGTCGGGTGGAACACTTGCGGAGTCTCCACCTCCACTCCGTGGTAGAGCAGGAACGGCACCCAACTCCACGGGGGGTTCACGTACCTTGCCCCCTCCGGTGCCTCGACCGCTTCCTTGAGCGTGGCAATCCACCCCCCATAGCGATCCTCGTACAGCAACCCGGCGTCTGCACTGAACACGATCTTACGTTTCATTCTGGTGTCTCCTCACCCGCTCTACGATGTAGCGGTAGCTCAGTATCGACAAGGTGCCAATCGCGGCACGCCACTGACGGCTTCGCGCGTGCCTCAGTTCCTTCAACTCCTTCATGCTGTAGGGGTAGCACGCACTCAGCAACTCAATCGCCTTCACGTAGCTCCCCCGCTTGCTGATCATATCGACCTCGATATGCGTGCAAGTGCGAGGGTCGAAGAGGCGGAACCGGCCCCACCTTGCGCCGGCCATCCACGAGCTACTGTCCACCGAACTGAAGGGGAAGCGGCGCATGATGGGGTAGCTAGTGACGCCGAAGCCGTGGATGGTGTGGATACCGTGTCGGGTTGTCGCCTTGTCGAACACCCCGGCAAGGAACTCCTCATAGTGCGTGCTATTGCTCCCACCCCCAACCAACCCGCCGACCGCGAAGGTGTCATACTCCTCGACGACTTGCTCCACCGTCTCGGGGCTTGCGTTGCTGTGAATGACGGGTAGGGGCCGGAAGCCGCTACGCTCGATGACCCGTTGGTTGCGCCAAGTGAGGGCCGGGTTGCGCACCACGTCGAGGTTCGCATAGGCGTAGATGCGGTCGCGCCCGAGGATGTCGAATGCCCCCTTGAGCCATGCAAGGTAGTCACTCAACCGTAGGCTTGTCTCTGTGGTCCACGCACTGAATGCCCCGGAGTCGAGGAACCATGTGGGCTCCGCATAGGGGGGCAATGCGGCTTTGAGCCGTTTGAGGTGTTCCAGCGTGGGAAAGTAGAAGTAGCTCACAAGGAGGTTGGGTTGCTCGAACAAGCCGAGACGCCGCAACTCCACGAGCGGTATGGTTGCCCACTCCTGGTCGGGCACCACGAAGAACATGCGAGGCATGGTGGGCCTCTACCGCAATACGTGTTGCGGTTGTGCGGGGTCGGCAATGCCGGCCTCCGCGAACCCCTTGGCCCTCAGTACGCAAGCGGGGCAAGTGCCACACCCCGGAACCTTGCCGTGGTAGCAAGTGACGCTCTCCGCGAGTGCCTCCATGCAACCGTCGAGGGAGGCGGCGAGCTTCACCGTCTCCGCCTTGGTCATGTGCATCAGTGGCGTGTCGAAGCAGATGCCATGCCCCTCGGGCAACCCGAGATTGATTGCCACCTCCAACGCGGCAATCGTCTCAAGTCGGCAGTCGGGATATCCGCTGTAGTCCGTCTGACACACTCCGGTGTAGACCTCCCATGCCCCCATGCTCACGGCCCACGACGCGGCGATGGTAAGGAACACGAGGTTGCGACCGGGGGTGAAGGTGGAGGGTAGGTTGCCCATTCCCCCCTCCGGGGCGACGGGGAGCTTGGGGTCGGTCAATGCCGAGGCGACAAGGGCTCCATACGGGCTCAGGTCCACGACCCTATGGGTTGCCACCCCGGCCATGCGGGCGATGAGCCTGGAGGCCGATAGCTCGCTCTGGTGGCGTTGCCCGTACGCGAAGGTGATGGCGTGGATGTGCGGGTGTCGACGGCGAGCGTGGTAGAGGCATGTCGTGCTGTCCTGCCCTCCGCTCAGTACCACCACGGCATCGGTCGACTCTGGTGTCTCTTTGGGTGTGTCAATCATTGCTGGCCTCCAAGTAGCATTCTGAGCACTTCAGCCTTGGCCGAGCCCTCGCGGAAGACGCCGAGCACCACGCTGGTCGTCATCACGCTCCCCGGCTTCTGCACCCCCCTCGCTTGCATGCATAGGTGTCCGGCTTGTACCATGACCGCCACCCCGAGGGGGTCAAGGTGGCGTTGCAAGTCATTGGCGATGTCGGTAGTCATGCGCTCCTGCAATTGAAGCCGACGCGCGTGCATCTGAACCAATCGCGCCATCTTGCTCAGTCCCACCACTCGCCCACCCTTCTGAGGCAGATAGGCGACATGGGCCTTGCCGTGGAAGGGGAGCATGTGATGCTCGCAAGTGGAGTAGAAGGGGATGTCGCTGAGGGCCACAATCTGGTCGAAGCCATCAGCGTCGAACGTGCGGGCGAGTATCTCTTCCGCCTTGCCTTCGTCGCCACTGAGCATCTCGGCCCATGCCCTGGCAACCCGTGCGGGGGTATCCCTCAGTCCCTCGCGCTCCGGGTCTTGGCCCAAGGCAATGAGGAGTTCGCGGACGGCATGCTCCGCCCTAGTGTGGTCGATGCTCATGGCACCCCCATCAGCTTGTGGAGTTGGAGTGATACCTTCCACCCGATGTGCTTCAGTGCGAATTGCACGCAAGCGTCCAGGGAGCGCAAGGCGTCGAGTTCGGAGTGAGTGCGCTTGTCGATGGGTTGGACATAGCGCTTGGCGGCGAGTGCCTCGTAGTCGAGCGGGTTGCGCACCACGTCGGGGTAGAGGCACTTGACCTCGCTGGCCTGAGTGAGCACGACGCGCTTGGGGGGCTTGGGGCTCAGTGTGACCCAATCCAAGCCGGGGGGAAGGTGGTTGCTCCCGTTCGTCTCGATGGCCGTCTCCCACCCATCGTGCTTGAACGCGTCAATCAGTTCCGCGTCGAGTTGCAAGGTGGGCTCACCCCCCGTGAAGACAACATACTTCCGGGGGCTCACCGCAATACGTGTTGCGGTCCCGTGGCAATGGGCGGGGATTGCCATGGCGCATCGGTCCCACTCGTACTGAGCAACACCGACAAGCGCGCCGACCCCCTTGTACCTTCCGCCATTGTGCCCATCAGTGCCAACGAAGTCTGTGTCGCAGTAGAGGGCGCAACCACCCCGCTCCCTCGCCGCCTCCGCACGGTTCTCCTCCTTGCCGTCCCAGACGTTGCACCCTGCGAAGCGCACGAACACGCACGGGCGACCGGCATGGTAGCCCTCGCCTTGGAAGGAACCGAACACCTCTTTCACCGCATAGACCCCCATCAGATGTCCCCCTCGTAGAATGCGGCGGAGCGCGGCGTCTCCCGTACCTCGATGCGAACCAGATTGACGCCTTGGATGGGGGTCAATCGCTTGTCCTTCACTCGGGCTTGGATTGCCTTGTAGAAGGTCTTGGCGAGCGTCTCGGCGGTAGTCGGGTCGGTGAATACCACCTTGCGTGAGCCCTCACTCTCGACGAACTCAAGCAAGGTAGGGTCGGTATCGTCGACCAGGGTGGCATGGTCGCAGGGGCCAACCACCGCTTTGAGTATCTCGTCGATTGAGGCGTAGTCGATGACCATTGCCTTGTCGTCGAGAGCGTTGGAGTGGAAGGTGGCGACTACGGTGTATCGGTGTCCGTGTAGGTTGCGGCACTTGCCCTCGTGCAAGGGCAAGCGATGCGCCGCGTCAAACTGATACTCTCGCGTGACTGTGAACATCCCGGCCTCCATGGGTTATGCCTTCTTCCCTCCGTGCAAGTAGGGGCGCGAGGCGTTGTATTCGAGCTTGACCAGGATGGCGCGCTCGATGTCAAAGCCTAACTGACCCGCAGTGTCGAACGCTCGAATCACGATGTCGGCAAGCTCCTCCTCTGCGTTGGTGAGTGGTATGCCCTTGTCGCAGGGCTCGTTGAGCTTGCCGTTGCGGTATGCCTCCCAGAGTTCACTCACCTCCCCGTGGAGGTTTGCCACCCAAGCGGGAGGGGTGTTGTTGACCTCGTGGAACCCCTTTGCTTCGGCTATCTGCCAGCAACGTTGAGCGATGTCCTTCAGTGCCATCATTCACCTCCACCCTTGTCGAACTCCTCAAACGGAATCTCCTCCACGGTAACGCGGTAGAACCGACGCTCCAGGTTGTGCTCGAACATCGGCTTGTCGATGTTGGTCAGTTCGACCGTGCCATTGACGCACGCCAACCTAAGAGAATGGTCGCCGCTGAAGAGATCCTTGGTTGTCCTGTAGGTTGTCATCAGTCGTGTCAGCTTGAACATGGTGTCACTCCGCCCAGGCTTGACCTCTCCGAATCGCTCCCATACCAACGGAGCCGTCCACGGTCACACCATTGTGAGCCGGGAGGTTAGCCTCCTAACCCACTTATGCCGTTCATGGCTTCAGACAATTAGGAGAAAACCAAAGTCGCTCCCTGGTTTTATTCGCATTGACGTATGAACCACCATTCTTCATTCCACCGCGTGCTTTCCAACACACCGTTTCCCAATTATTCGGCGGGTCAAACATACCTTCGTATCCAGCGAAACATATCCGCATAGTTGGTTTATCCCCATACTCCAAACACCAATCACCCACGTCCTTGTAGAGTTGCATATCATCTACGGCGTACAATCGGGAACGCGTGTTATCGTAAGGTGGGTCGAGAAACACTCCTATTGGTGATGCACGATAAAGAGCAGATGCCGTCAGTAACCTATACCATTCACCACACAATACCCGAGTTTGCTTCAGACGTTGTTTTAGATGCAACAACAACGCTAGATTCGATTCAACAATAACGCCTTGTCGAGAAGACAAGTGCGGTCGCTTTCTGGAAGTTGACTTCCCAATCTTCACAGCATCACACCATCCACTTCCCAACCAAACAGACTGACCCCACACCCACCACCCCGCCATCTTCGCGTCATACCACTCTGGGTCAGCAATCAGCATCTTAGTCAACCACGCTCTAGCGCGTACAAGAGCTTCATGCCTTGCATGCATGTCAATCTCGCTTACGGGCCAATCGGCGTGCTCTGCAACTTCCTCAGCGGCATACTTCGTTGCACGCCAGAAGTTAGAGACGAACCCATCTAGGTCGTTGATAGTCTCCCACGGGGGAGGTGATGGATTGGCAAGTAGCACGGCCCCCGAGCCAAAGAACGGCTCGATGTAGTGCTTGACCTCTCCGAATCGCTCCCATACCAACGGAGCAATCGTGTCCTTCTTACCGAACCACGGGAACGGAGCTTTGAGCATAGGGGGGTTCACAAGTCGGCGCATGAGTGACCTTCCACCGCAACACGTGTTGCAGTCACTGAATGGTATGCCCTTCAGTGTCGAGTACATCGTCGGGGCTAATGCCTTGGTCAAACATCGCCGCCTTCCGCTCAAGCTCCTTCTGCTCTAGCTCTAGCGCGTCGAGTTCCTCGTCACTGAGGTTTGAGATGTAGTCCGCGAGGGCTTGTCGGGCAACGAACTCCACATTGACTTGCACGGGCTCCAGCGTGCCTTGGATCTGCGCGAGGAGACGTTCGAGAGAGGAGACTGCCCCCCATGCCCTGTCCTTGCGTGCTTCGCTTATGTGGGATTGGATGCGGCGCATTGCGCTGGACTTGTACGTGCGCCTCTGTTCGTCATCCTCCTCAGTCCACCGTCTGCGTATGTGCTTGATGTCATCCTTGATGGTGGCTTCGGCCTTATCGAACTGGCGACTGACGACATCAATGACCACTTGGTCCGCTACGCCGTCGAGCATCATCCGCTCCACGACCAGTGTGCGGTTGAGCTTGCTGATGACGTGGGGATTGCGCGCTAGGTTGGGGTCTGGAGGTCTGGCGCGGAAGCGTCGTTCTGCCTCGTCCGCATCCGGGGAGGTGGGGGGGAATTGGTCGTCGGTGTGGTGTGGTGTCCGTGCCATTGGACTGAGCAGTATGGCTCACGGAGGGGGGTGGGGGCAAGGGGGTATTGAGAATTGCAAAGAACGGGGGTGGGCTTCAGAGGAGTTGGACCTCGCCTTCGAGTAGCGCTTCCTCCATGCCCATGCATGTGAGTTGCTGGCAATCGGGGCAGAGGTACTCCCGCGCATCCGGCTCGGTGTCGCCAAGGCGGGTGATCTCCTGGCACTCAGTGCAGAAGCCGTCGTACTGGTCTGCGTGGTAGCGGTACTCCGCTTCTGTGAGTTGGATGCTCATGGCTTCGGCCACCCGTAGTGACGCCTTGCCTTGTCGGTGAGTGTCTCGTCCTCGATGGAGTCGAACTCTTGCACAAGGAGGCGGAGTACGTCGAACAGCTTGGAGGGGGTGTCGAACCCCATCGCCTTGTCGAGCCGTGGTATCAGTTCTTGGATGTAGTCGAGTGCCTCGACCGCGCGATTGAGCATCTCGGGGTGGTCGGGGTTGGAGGCTACGTGGCTCGCCGCCTCCACGATGGGAACGGTGCAGAGGCGGATGAGGGTGTAGAGGATGAGGCGCTGAGTACGGGGGGTCATGGTCAGTTGCCCCCCATGTCGCAGGTGAAGCGAGCCGCAACGTGGTCGCGCTCGATGCGAGCCTTCTCCAACTCCACCATGGCTCGCTCGTAGTCGAGCTTCGCCTTCATGGCGATGTACTCCATGGCCCTCAATTCCTCCTCGGCCTTGCGCCGGGTGAGTTGGAGCATCAGGCGATTGAAGTGGTCGGCTTCCTCGGCCTTGTTCCCGATGATGCCCAGGATGCGCTTCAGTGCCTCCTTCTCACTTTCGGTGGGGCCGCGCTTCTCCTCGTTGGTATTCTTCGTCTCGGTGTCAGTCGGCATCGTTGTCCTCGCTTTCGGTGTGCCGCAATGCGTGTTGCGGTTGCTCAGGTGTGGATGTATCCGTCGAGTTTGACTCCGTGATACATCCCGTTGCGGATGAAGAAGTAACACCCATTGAGCCCGTCCCACTCCACACTAGGGGGCATGGGCAAGGTGCGCTCCTCGCCAGTGATGGTGTCGCGCACCTTGCTCGGGTGTTGCTTGGCCCAACGCAAGAGTGAGTCTTTGACCGCTTGTGGCATGGTGTCCGGTTGCTTCATGTCTCCTCCACTTCTTCCCACTCAATGCTCAGTATGCCGTCGAGCATGGCCCACCGTAGGTTCATCGCATCCTCGGCGGGATAGGTGTCGATCTCGATGGGGCCATGACCGTACGCGCTCTCAAGCAACCCGGCCATGTCCTTGAGGGTGAGTTGCACCTCAATCCGGTGCTCGGTCCTCTTGGCGTGCTTGACGCGTGCCATCACCGCACCTCGTAGGTCGACTCCGCGATGTCGTCCTCGTCGACCGCTTCGGCTTCCTGCATGAGTGTCTCCCACTCGGCCAAGGTGAGAGTCGGGTCGACCTCCTGCGCGAGTGTCACGATGTCCATGTAGAGCAACCCTTGCGCTCGCATGGTATCGACGAGTTGGCCGAGCCGGTTGGCGTTGCGGGGGTGCTTCAATGCCTTCTCCAACTCCGCCCGCATCATGCCCTCGCCCCGCGTTGCGTAGGAGTGCTCCGCACCGTTCCACGCGCCGACCAGCTTGGGGCTCATTGCGGTGTAG
>ENA-UPXM01005115-UPXM01005115.1-activated-sludge-metagenome-genome-assembly--contig:-NODE-5115-length-12952-cov-3.382337_pt1 | contig 12952 bp, 14 predicted proteins | sample MGYA00238178_ERZ772708 | MGnify/ENA primary metagenome ERZ772708 (study PRJEB29002, sample SAMN05720212) | activated sludge metagenome | isolation source: anaerobic digester from wastewater... | reverse complement strand
ATCTTCATTAATGAATTTTTTAGAAACTATCACCTGGTTTTTAACCTTATGCGTAAACGATTCAACATCGGCAATATAGACTTCGCCATCAATATTGACACTTTTAGCTTTTTTGGCAAAAACTACCGGCACATTAAAATATCTGGCTACTGCAAAGGCAATCGCAATGCCGCTGGCTTCAATTGTTACAACCTTATCGACCTTTTTGTCTTTAAATCTTTCATAGAATTCCTTGCCCATTTCATCTAAAAGGTTAATGTCCATCTGATGATTTAAAAAGCTGTCAACCTTTAGAACATTTCCCGGTTTTACAATGCCATCCTTTAAAATTCTTTTTTCTAAACAATTCATATTCAAACCTCTAGTATAATAATATACTACTGTTTTTAGTAAATACAAAGAAAATAATTGTTTCTATTACTAACTTCTACTCTTTGCATTACCATTTATCTTATTTTCTGTAAAATTTTTCTATCTGGAACAGATGTGATAGAATTGAATCGTAGTTAATAATGTTTGATAAATCTCAGGAGGGCAATATGGATCAAAAGAAATTTGACCAGCTGGTCAGTACGTTTCAAAAATCTCTTGATAAAGATAGCAATCATCTTCAGATGCATTCATTGGCGATTAAGCAGAGTGACGATTGTTTTCTATACCGCTTTAACCAGCGCAGCGAGCCTTCAGATGTCAGAAGCCTAAGCAAAACCATTATGGCACTTGCGACCGGTAAAGTCTTTGAGCTTTCCAGAGAGGGCTCTTATCCTGAATTTAATCTAGACACTTTGATTTTACCTATTATTGAAGATTTCATTAATCTGTCCAATCAGGATAACCTGAAATATTTAAATAAGATTAAAGTCAGACATCTTCTGACTCACACTGTTGGCTATGACCAGAAACTGCTTATGCGTGGTGACATTAAAGATATGGATCCTTTCAGCTATCTTGATTGTCTGATTAATTATCCCATCAGATACGAACCAGGCCAAAAGCATCTTTATTCCAATGCCGGCTTTTATCTATTGTCTGCTGTTTTACAGCATTTTCTGGGAGAAGATCTGTTTGCCTTCATTGAAAGAGAACTGTTTAAGCCTTTAGAAATCAAAAATGCCAAATGGATAAAGTATGGCAACTACCTGGCCGGAGCCACCAGGCTTTGGCTGCAGGCAGAAGATCTGCTGAAGATCGGAGAATTATTGTTAAATAAGGGTAAATATCAAGGTCGTCAGATTCTGTCCCCGTCATGGATTGAGGAGATGATAACCGTCCAAGCCTATTCTTCAGATTTTGACACAACTGTGCGCAAACACCTGAATTACCATGCTTATGGCTATGGTATCTGGATCGGCAAGGAAAATATATTTTTCGCCTCAGGTACCGATGGTCAGTATATCGTAATTGTTCCGGATAAAAAGGCTATAATTACCACCCAGGCTACCCAGAGAGACAGTGCTCCTATCAAACTGATTATTGATACAATTATTGAAGACTATTTATAAATTATTATGTTATTATTTAAAAGAGGTTGAAGCCTTGGCCGTTTGGCTGAGGGGACAAACTCGTTTTTTTCTGCCAATAAAATAATGAGAACTGCTTTGTTCTCATTATTTCAGTATTATTTATCAATATATTTATTGATAGCTTCCAGTCTGTTCATGGCTTTAGCCAGTGAGGCTCTAGCCAGAATGATATCGGTATCTCTTTTAGCTTCCGACAGTCTCTCTTCAGCTCTTTTAATAGAAGCTCTGACTTTTCTTTTATCCAGCTTCTGAACGTTTTCAATTGTGTCACACAGTATGGTGGCTACATTATTTTCAAACAAAAGCATGCCATTACTAATAGAATGATAGGTATCCTTATTGTCAACAGTTGTTTCAATAACACCGATTGTCAAAGGCAGCATTATCGGCATATGGTTGGCCAGAATGCCTCTTCTTCCTTCTGCCGTAGGAACATTCAGTCGCGTTGTTACCACTGTTTCATACAGTCCTTTGTAGGTAACGAAATTAACCTTGAAACTGTTCATTACATCATTCCTTTCGCTTTTTCCACCACGTCCTCAATAGCTCCAACAAAAGTAAAGGCCGCTTCTGGCAGATGGTCGTGTTTTCCATCTAAAATCTCTCTGAATGATCTGACCGTATCTTCTATTTTGACAAACTTACCCTCATAGCCAGAAAACTTTTCCGCTACATGGAATGGCTGTGACAAAAAGTTTCTTACTCTTCTGGCTCTATTAACGGTGACTTTATCTTCATCAGATAATTCATCAACACCTAAAATCGCTATTATATCCTGCAGGTCCTTATATTTCTGCAGGATCGAAATAACATCCTGAGCAACATCATAGTGATCTTCGCCCACAATATTCGGGTCTAAGGCTCTGGAAGAAGACTCTAGCGGATCAACTGCCGGATATAAGCCCAGGGAAGCAATGTTTCTGTCTAAAACAGTTTTAGCATCCAGGTGAGCAAAGGTCGTTGCCGGAGCAGGATCGGTCAAGTCATCTGCCGGTACATAGATGGCCTGAATTGAAGTTATTGAACCATTTTTGGTGGAAGTGATTCTTTCCTGAAGTTCACCCATTTCTGTTGCCAGGGTTGGCTGATAACCAACCGCTGAAGGCATTCTTCCTAGCAGAGCCGATACCTCAGAGCCTGCCTGAGAGAAACGGTAGATATTGTCAATAAATAATAAGACATCCTGTTTATCTTCATCTCTAAAATGCTCCGCCATTGTTAAAGCACTTAAGGCTACTCTCATTCTGGCTCCAGGCGATTCGTTCATCTGGCCATAAACCAGCACCGTTTTATCTAAAACACCTGAATCTTTCATTTCATAGTAGAGATCATTGCCCTCTCTGGTTCTTTCTCCGACACCGGCAACAACTGACAAGCCGTTATGCTCGGTAGCGATTGAATGAATCATTTCCTGCATTAAGACCGTTTTACCGACACCGGCACCACCAAAAAGCCCGGTCTTTCCACCTTTGATATATGGGCATAAAAGGTCGACAACCTTGATTCCGGTTTCCAGAATCTCTACCGTTGTTTCCTGATCTTCAAAAGCTGGAGCTTTTTTATGGATAACATCTCTTTTGACATTGCTTGGAATTCTGCTTAAACCATCGATTGGATCTCCCAGCAGGTTAAACATTCTTCCTAACACCGGTCTGCCTACCGGTACCTCAATGGCCTTGCCGGTATCAAAAGCCAGCATCCCTCTTTTTAGGCCGCTTGTCTGGTTCATAGCGATACATCTGACTTTATCATCACCGATATGCTGTTCTACTTCACAGGTGATGGTTTCATTGTTCAGCTCAATTTTTATCGCATTATATAAATTAGGCAGAGTTTCATTGAATCTGATATCAACAACCGGTCCGATTATCTGAACTACTTCACCGACATTTTCAAAAGAAGTAGAAGTTATTTCTTCCTGTTTTGTTCCTATTGTTGTGACAATATTTTCTACCATAATTAACTCCTTTCTACTTGCTGTTAACAGTTCCCGCTGTTATTTCATTCATTTCCTGGGTAATAGCCGCCTGTCTTGCCTGATTATAGGTCAGCTCCAGTTCACTGATCAGTTCATCAGCATTTTTATTGGCATTGTCCATAGCACTTCTTCTGGCCGCATGTTCACTTGTCTTAGCCTGCAGGAAGGTGGCATAAATCTGGGAACTGACATACATGGGAATCAGCTGATTCAGGACATCTTCCCTACTGGGTTCCAAAAGCATTTCGGTTTCCATTCTTTCAACACTTAGCTTGATAGGCAGCAGATGGAAAGTAGTGGGTACAAAAGTCATAGCATTTACATATTGCGTATAGATAACATCAATCGAAGACAACATGTCATTCTGATACAGAATAAGTAAATCAGTGATTAACGAATTGATTTTTGCCGGTTCCAGATCCTGCCACTCGTTGTATTCTTTTATGACCATATAGTCATTGGCTCTCAGCCATTTTATGCCATATGTTCCTATGGCGAAAATCGGTTCTTCTTTAGAAATATGTCTTTCCACATATTTTAACAGATCCTGATTATAAGAACCGCAAAGTCCGCTGTTTGAAGTAATAATGATATGAGCCGGATTATCAGCCTTTGATTCTCGCAAGTACAGGTTTTTCTCTTCGCCTTCTGTTTTAGCAGATAGAGCAGCCAGCAGAAAAGTATGATAGATGTCAGCATATTCATTGTTTTCTACCATTTTGTTTTTCTGTTTCTGCAGTTTGGCTGTTGAAACCAAAGCCATCGCGTTAGTCAGTTTTTTTGTTGACTGCACGGACTTCAGCTGCCTTTTTATCTTGCTAATCTGTCCTGCCATTTCATATCTCCGTTATTCTGTATTTCTCACAATGTTCTTTCATGACTTTATACATTTTCTCCTCCAGTTCTGGAGAAATATCTTTTTCATTTCTTATTTCCTCGACAATTTCCGGATAAGAAGAATGCATTTCCAGAAGCAGTGATTTTTCATAATACTTGACCATTCTTAAAGGAATGTGATCGATCAATCCTTTCTGGTTAGCAAATAAAACCAAAACCATATCTTCCATTGCCACCGGAGAATACTGTGGCTGCTTTAAAAGTTCGGTCAGGTGCTGACCACGATTGATTGTCTGTTTGGTAGTAATATCCAAATCAGTACCAAATTGAGCGAAGTCCAATACTTCGCGATATTGAGCTAAATCCAGCTTTAGTGAAGAAGATACTTTCTTCATTGCTTTAGTTTGAGCGGCACTGCCCACACGTGATACCGACAGGCCAGAATCTACTGCCGGTCTGATACCGCTATTAAACAGTTCGGTCTGCAGGAAAATCTGTCCATCAGTAATTGAAATTACATTGGTTGGAATATAGGCTGAAATATCGCCAGCCTGAGTTTCTACAATCGGTAAAGCGGTTAAAGAACCTCCGCCTAACTCTGCCGATAGTTTTCCGCTTCTTTCTAACAGTCTGGAATGCAGATAGAAAACATCACCTGGATAAGCTTCTCTTCCTGGAGGACGCTTTAAAAGTAGGGAAAGCGTACGGTAGGCAACAGCATGCTTGCTTAAATCATCATAAATAATCAAGACATCCTGCCCCTGATTCATCCAGTATTCGCTGATTGAACAGCCCGCATAAGGGGCGATATATTGCAGTGCTGCCGGCTCACTTGCTCCAGCAACAACTACCGTTGTATAAGCCATGGCTCCGTTCTGTTTTAATCTTTCCACAATCTGAGCTACTGTAGAATTCTTCTGGCCGATGGCTACATAGATACACTTAACATTTTTCCCCTGCTGATTCAGGATGGTATCTATGGCAATAGCTGTTTTACCAGTCTGTCTGTCACCAATGATCAGTTCACGCTGACCCTTGCCGATGGGAATCATTGAGTCAATAACCTTCAGTCCCGTTTCTAAAGGCTGATGTACTGACTGTCTTTCAATAACTCCTGGGGCTGTTTTTTCAATTGGTGCATATTGATTGGTTTTGATGGCTCCTTTGCCATCGATTGGTCGACCAAGAGCATCTACCACTCTGCCTAGCAGTGCATCACCAACCGGCACTTCAACAACTCTACCGGTAGCTGTTACCTGACTTCCTTCAACGACATTGCCGCTATCTGATAAAAGTACTGCTCCGACATTGTCTTCTTCCAGGTTCATAACCATTGCTACACTATCCCCAATTGCTAACAGTTCTTCAGACATCGCTTCAAAGACACCGCTGATGTTTACGATTCCGTCAGCTACTGTTGTTACATAACCGGTAGTCGCTGAAGTCTGAACATTGACTCTCTGTTTTTCAAAAGTATCAATATGTTCCTTGATTGAAAGACTTATCTCTTTTGTTGAAGCCTGGAAGTCTTCATCTTTTGTCAACAGTGAAGCTTTAAGATCTTTTAACTTTGAACGATATGAACCATCCCAGACATTATTATTAATAACAACCTTAAAACCACCAATAAGAGTTTCGTCAAGCTTGTTTTCCAACACCACTTTCTGTTCTAATTCACTGCCAATAGCTGCTTCCAGTTTTTCAATATGTGGTTTTTCCAATGGTCTGACCGAATAAACCACACCAAAACCAATGCCCTTGACACGATAGTAGTACGCCAAAAAATCCTGAATTAACAGTAACTCAGTATGTTTCTGATTGATGGCGTTATTCATTATAAAGAACGTTGTTAATACATCATTGTCCAAGGTGTTATTAAATGCCTTTTGAAGTCCTTCTTTTTTATCACTTGTAGAAATGGTTGTTGAATCAAGATATGCTGCCAGCTCTCTGTCTATATTTAGTCTTTCATTAATCTGATTGAAAGTATTGAAATATAAGTCTACTTTTTCATCCTGTAAAGCTAAATTATACAAATCATAGGCATATCTTCTGGTAGTTATACTCATTTGCCGGTTACTTCGCTAATGAAGCTTTCGATGCTGTCAATATCTGACTGGCTATCCAATTTTTCCTGCAGCATTTTTTCGGCTGCTGTAATTGCTACATTAACAATCTCCTGATGCATATCTTCTAACATTTTGTTTTTCTGTAAAGTGATATTATATTGGGCTTCTTCAACTAACTGCTGTGATTTCTGTTTTCCTTCTTCTACTAAATTGTTTTTTAATCTTAAGCCTTCTTCCTGGGCTTTTCTAATAGTTTCCTGAGCTTTATACTTCGCTTCTTCAAGATGAGTATTAGCTTTCTGATTTAACATTTCAGTTTCTTCTATTAACGCATCAGCATCTGTCAGTCTTGACTGTTCATAATCTGATCTTTTATCAAGAATTCTTTTAACAGGTTTCCATAATAACAGATACATTAAGGTAAACAATATAGCGGTAGATAATAATTGGGTGGCAACAGTTAAGATATTTGGCATTAATAACTGCAAAATATCAGGTATTCTCATACTATTATGCTCCTAAAATGAAGATGATTAAAAACGCTATTAACAAGCCATAAATAGCTGAAGTCTCTGCAATAGCTGCTCCAATGATAGCCATACCTTGAATCTTGCTTGAGGCATCCGGATTTTTTCCGATTGCTTCTACTGCGGCAATTGCGACTTTTGCTTCATAGACACCTACAATAGCTCCACCAGCTACTGCCAGTGCTGCTGCTAAAGCGATAATTCCTGTTTCCATTTTCTTTTCCTCCTATTGTTCTTTTGGTAACTCTTTTCCGATAAAAGAGAGTGTCAGTGTAATAAATATATAAGCCTGCATTGCTCCTGAGAATAAATCAAAGTAGAAATGCAGTACTGGAGTAACCAGTACTCCAAAGAAATTAAAATTGGTAAATAGCGGAATCATTGCTGATACCTTGGCAAATAACTGATAAATAACTCCCATCAGCACTGTTCCAGCAGTGATATTACCAAATAAACGTAGTGATAATGATAATAATGTTGAAGCTTTGCTGATCAGGTTCATAATGATAAACGGTGCCATCGGCTCAGCCAGACTTTTCATATATGATTTGATTCCATTAGCTTTAATCGAATAGTATTCAATTAAAAAACAGGTAATAGCTGCTAACGTTAAAGTTACGCTATAATTTGATGTTGGTGATTCAAAAGCCAATAATCCAGCTATATTAGACAGGAAAATATAAACTGCCACAGTAAGAATATAGGGGGTTAAAAACTTTGCTGCTTTATCATCTGTTTTTTCTTTTACCATTTTATCAACCATTTCAGCAGCCATCATAACCACCAGCACAATTCCTTTAGGTTTTGACAGCGGATCAAATTTAACCAGTTTTCTATTAATTAATATTAACATTACCGCAATAATAGCCACTATTGCTATGATATAGAATACTGTTGGCTGTACTTCCATCTTACTCGCCTTCCTTTCTTTTTATAGCTAAAAACAATAAACTTAACTTAAAAATCATTAGTCCAAAAAAAACTCCGAAAATATTTACTTTTTCTGGAATCACCATTGCAATTAACATCGATATAATAATTATTGATAAACGAAATAGCTTTGATATTACCATCTTACCAGAACTTTGCTGCTTATTAATTGTCTCATCCATATTGACGGTTAATAAATGGATATATGTCATTGAGGCTAAACATCCGAGTATCATTCCGGCACTTATTGCTTTATTGATAAAAGCAAAGATTATAGATAAGACAATGGTTATTGAAACAGAAAGTCCTCTGATTCTCTTATCCATTAGGATAGTCAGATGACGAAAAAGTAATTGAATCTGTTAACTTCTTTTGTTTGTCTGAATTTTCTTCTAACATATTCGTCATCTCCCTTCGATAAATCGACATTAATCCTTTATATCATATCATAAGCCCTTTTTCTTTTCTATATTTATTTGGCTTACCAATCCATTAACTATAAATACGGAAAATACTTTATTAATTCTTCTTTAAATTGTGTTAAGGTATGCTGATAAACACCGTCCAGAAGAATTACATCCATCTCCAGTGCCCTCTGTCTCACCGGTTCGATAGCCTTGGCTATAGTTACTAAAACGGCCTTGGCATATTTGCCGCCATACTGTTGAGCCATAACTTTTATTTCATATAGAAATTCTTTTGTCGGCTGGGTATTCTTACAGCTAATGAAAATTGGCGTATGATTATAAATCAAGACAACATCTATTTCATTTCTTGGATCAGCTGGTATATTGGTTATTATCCCATTTAAATCGATTAAGACACCAGTTTGACAATCCTTGAAATTACAGCTGTCAAAAGCGGCCAGACAGGTGTACATTTCCAGTGCGGAACCAGATTTTTCATATAAATCTCTGGTTCTGGAAATTGAATTCATCTCATAGACGCAATACCTGTTGACACCAATCATTTTATACTGCCAATCGACAATTATCTTCAGTCTTGTAAGTCGATCCATTACTCTGCCAACTATTTTTTCATCACCCTGCTTGCTGCATTTGCGCTGATAAATTGTTTTCCCGTTATCTTCATAAGAGACAAAAGGCAGGGAGCAGAATTTATTCCATTCATACGGTATTACCTTAATCGCATTCCAGACTCTTAAAATCTCATTTCTCAGTTCATTGTTTAAATAATTATAAATAATCCCGTTAGAAATAGAAATAACCTTGCCGCCATTCATCGCAATAATTTCTTCAATGGTTGCAGTACTGTCTTCTTTTCTAAGGTAAACATCCTCGTTATTGTTATAGATTAAAGTATCGGTTTCAACATCATATTGATGAACCATCGTTTTATAACTACGATACTTTCCGATAATATATCCAGTGGCTACCGAAAAAAGTTCTGAGCCGCCAGTAATATCAAAATCATATAAATCCTCTTTATTCATAATCTCAATAATCTGACTGGCTATTAGGGCTACTGAGTTATCATCAATTTTAACAAACTGTGCTTCCAACTGGTAATGTTCTTTAATAAATTCTATCAGATGCTGTCTTTTTCGAGGATGAGGATCTTCAAAGTGGAAAAAATACACACCATCATAGTCTCGATGAAATAGAGAAATCAAATTCTCTAGATAATCTTTATCATAAAATTCCATCAGATATGTCTTCATGTGTACTCCTATTGTTCCTTACTATTATTCTATCTTTATTTTTATTTCCTTTCAACAAATACAAAAGGTGGTAAAAACCACCTTTAGTCTGTTATTTAGTGCCAAATATTCTATCTCCAGCATCTCCCAGGCCTGGAACAATGTAACCATGCTCATTCAGTCTTTCGTCTTTGGATGCTAAATATATGTGGACGTCAGGATGCGCTTTTTCCACTACGTCTATTCCCTCCTGAACACCTACCAGACAGACCAGTCTGATATCTGTTGCTCCGGTTTGTTTAACACGACTGATGGCAGCAGCAGCGCTTCCCCCGGTTGCCAGCATTGGATCAACAACCAGAACCATGCTGTTAGCAATATTTGACGGGAACTTGGCATAGTAGAAATGCGGTTCTAAAGTTTCTTCATCCCTATACAGACCAACATGACCTACTTTAGCAGTTGGAACCAGCTGCTGAATTCCGTAAACCATGCCCAGACCAGCTCTTAATATCGGAACCAGTACAATGTCCTTATCCAGTCTGCTGCCGATTGTTTTGCCCATCGGTGTATCAATTTCAACATCTACCAGAGGGAAATCCTTGGTGATTTCATAAGTCATCAAACCACTGATTTCATCTAGGTTCTGTCGGAAATCTTTTGTTCCTGTTTCTGAATTTCTCATTATTGTCAATTTGTGTTTGATTACCGGATGGTCTATTACGTGCAACATATTTCTTTCCTCCTTAACTGTAATATGTATTTTTAACACGCCAAAGCGTTTTTTATATCATCTTCAGAGATATCTCCTTCTCTTAAAAGGATTAATTCATCTTTAGTGCCGTCAATAATTGTGCTTGATACTCCTGATTTGGCTTTACCTTCAACAATTAAATCTATCTTCCCCTTTAGCTGCTTCAAAGCTTCCTCATGGTTGCTGGCTGATGGCTCTCCGGAAACATTGGCACTGGTTACAAACATTGGTCCGACTTCTTTTAATAATCTCAAGACAAACTCATCATCGGGAATTCTGATGGCAATGGTGTCATAGCCATTGGTAAATTCCTCCTTGATAATCTCCTTCTTTTTCAGTACTAAAGTCAGAGCTCCAGGAGTAAACTTCTCTACCAGTTTCTGGTCTCTTTCATTTAAAAAAGCCACTTCGTGCATTTGAGAAATATCATAGACCATTAAAGGAAATGGCTTCTTTTCATCTCTGCCTTTGGCGGCTTTCATTTTGTTTAAAGCTTCTAAGTTATCGAAACAGACACCAATACCGAAAACAGTATCAGTGGCAAAAGCAACTACTCCACCACTCCTAAGGGTGTTGACTATTCTCTTAAAATATCTCGGTTTAATCACTTTTGTCATCTTGTTTCTCCAGACTCTGTTATATTCTAACACAATTGCTTTGATGTGGGATATCTAATTATTGATTTTTAAATATTAATTCCGATTTTTTCAAACAGTTCTTTTAAATTAAGCTGTTTTCTATTGGTTATATAGTTTCCATTTAAAAATTCCAGAGCATAGCTGATATGACAGCATACTCCCTTGTATAAAACATCTTCATCAACATCAAATTTATAGTTGTGTGTTTGAGCTGTTATTCCTTTTTCGGCATTAGAGGTAATTAAATTGATATATAGTCCATCTGATTTCATCTGCAGATAAGCAAAGGATTCAGAACCCATTTTTGCTTTTCCTTCCTCAATCACAAATTCTAATTTTTCAAAAGCCTTTCTTCCAATTTCACAGCAAAGCTCGTCATTAATAACCGGATAGGTATTGATTCTAAAATGGTCACTAAAAGTGCAGCCAAATTTTTCACTTTTTTCTTGCATAATCTTTTTGAACTCTGACATAAAATAAGCGGCCAGCTCTTCTTTAAAGAAACGGATTGAGCCTTCAAATCTTAAGGTATCAGAAATAATATTACACTTGCTTCCACAATTGACTACACAGACTGAATATGAAAAAAGTTCATCTTTCACTATTTCAATCTCTCTTAAAGCTTTGACAACATCTGCGAACACATCAATTGGATTATTACATAAATCCGGTCTGGAACCATGACCGCCTTTACCGTTAATAGTAATATCAAAAACTATCATTCCGGCATAATATTCCTTTGGATGAACAATAACACTTCCCGGTTCATGTTCTACTATTGAGCCGACATGAATGCCAAAACAATTATCATACTCAATATTGTTTTCCTCAAAATACTTCAAACAGTAATAGATGTTGTCGCCAGATTCCTCTCCTCTTTCAAAAAAACCATATATTTTACCTGTAAAGGCCTCTTTATGCTGATTCAAAATCTGTAAGGCCACCAGCAACATCGCCGTATGACAGTCATGACCACACATATGAGCGACCCCTTCATTTAAGCTGACGCAAACTTTATTGAAGCCACCATCATTAAACTGACATTCTTCTATTGGTAAAGCATCGATGTCCGCTCTCAACAAAACGGTTTTCCCAGGCCTGCCAGAATCAATCGTAACTAAAATTCCGCCATTTTCAATTTCTAAGTGTTCTACATCATACTTTTTCAGCTCTTGTCTGATGAATTTTAAAGTCTCGTATTCTTTTCCTGTAAGTTCAGGATACATATGAAAATGACGACGGTATTCCAGAAGTCTTTCTTCATTTTCCTTGGCTAATTTAATGATGTCCATACCCTTACCTCAATTCTTTATTGCAATTATAGTATCTGATTGCTCCTTTGACAATCAGAAAAGTAGTGGCTAACCACTACTTATGATAAGTTTCATTGTTTAAAATTTTATAGCTGCGGTATATCTGCTCAAGAATAAGCAGTCTAGCCAGATTGTGAGGAAAGGTCAGTTCAGATAATTTAAGTTCAAAATCCGCTTTATCTTTCACATTTTCGCTAACACCCAGTGAACCGCCAATAATGAAAGTTATATTTGAACTGTGATAGGTGTTTATCTGTTCGATTTTTTTAGCGAGTTCTTCACTGTTTAGTGCTTTCCCCTGTAAATCCAGCAGGACAACATAGCTATTCTTTTTTATCTGTTTCAGAATTCTTTGACCTTCCAGCTCTTTTATTTTCTCAGCTTCCAGTTTGTCATTAGGCTCATCATTAACTTCAATTATTTCAATTTTAGAATAACTTGAAATTCTTTTTCGATATTCATTAATCAAAGCTGTCAGAGCTTTTTCTTTGATTTTTCCTACCGCAATAACGGTAATCATTTTACAACAGCTCCGTCTTCAACTTCGCTTACTGTTATTGTTTCCAGAGTTCCATCTTCGTCTTCCGCAGTTAAAATCATACCTTTAGATTCCTGGCCTCTTAAGGTTATAGGAGCCAGGTTAGCGATGAAGGCTACCTTTTTGCCGCCCAGCTGCTCCGGACTGTACTTTTCCGCAATGCCGCTGACAATCTGTCTTTCATC
>ENA-UPXM01005110-UPXM01005110.1-activated-sludge-metagenome-genome-assembly--contig:-NODE-5110-length-12969-cov-5.901502_pt1 | contig 12969 bp, 10 predicted proteins | sample MGYA00238178_ERZ772708 | MGnify/ENA primary metagenome ERZ772708 (study PRJEB29002, sample SAMN05720212) | activated sludge metagenome | isolation source: anaerobic digester from wastewater... | reverse complement strand
ACCTCTCTGATCGCGCCCGCTCCCGGGCGCACGGATACCGGCCTTCGCCGGTATGGCGACATTGCCGGTTACGCAGGGTTTGGCAAAGCTCTTACTATATCAGTTTTCCTCTAGGGCCTCACGTAAAAGTGGGCGATTGTTTTTGTTTCTATTTATGGGTCATCCTGCTGATGCGTGCTTTTTTAGCTGAAAAAATCAAGAATAAGATTTGCTCCCTTTTCTCTTTATTGGTTTGTCTGTACCGCAGATACAGTTTAAGGAAAAACCAATTTCAAAGGTGAAGCCCGGTGGACCGGCGCTTCCCCTAATGCCCGGTCTGAACCTCGACCAGGCTTTCGTCGCCGCAGTATTTTTCACGCAGGCGCGGTTTTTCTATTTTACCAGTGGGGTTGCGCGGCACTTTGTCGAGGATGATCCGGCGCGGGCGCTTGTAGCGCGGCAGGGCTTCACAATATTTGGCGATCTGTGCTTCGGTGAGCGACTCCCCCGGCTTGGGCTCGATGATCGCGGCGACGATTTCTCCCAGGCGATGGTCCGGCAGGCCGATGACGGCCGCGTCTTTGACGGCTTCATGGGCGCGCAGGAAATCTTCGATCTGCACCGGATAGATGTTTTCACCGCCGGTGATGATGAGGTCTTTTTTTCTGTCCACCAGATAGACAAAGCCGTCTTCGTCCATGCGCGCCATGTCGCCCGTGTACAGCCAGCCGTTTTTGAGCGACTCGGCGGTGGCCCCGGGGTTGTTGAAGTAGCATTTCATCACGCCCGCTCCTTTTACGCACAGTTCGCCCACGTCTCCCTGATGCACCGGCGCGCCGTTTTCATCAACAATTTGTATTTCCCATTTGTAGCCGGCTTTGCCGATCGCCCCGACTTTGTGGATGTTTTCCACGCCGAGGTGTACGCAGCCCGGCCCGGTGGATTCCGAAAGGCCGTAGTTGGTGTCGTAGTCGTGGGAGGGAAAATGCTGCTTCCAGCGTTTGATGAGGCTGGGCGGCACGGGTTGAGCGCCGATGTGCATCAGACGCCACTGATCGAGGCGGTAGTTCTCCGGTTTGATCTCGCCGTATTCGATGGCGTCGAGAATGTCTTGCGCCCACGGCACCAGCAGCCAGACGATGGTCACCGCCTCTTCGGACACCACCTTCAAGACCCACTCCGGTTTGACGCCTCTTAGCAAGACGGCGCGGCTTGCCGCCAGCAGGCTTCCGAACCAGTGCATTTTCGCACCCGTGTGGTACAGGGGCGGAATGCACAAGAAGTTGTCTTGTCTTGTCTGGCCGTGATGGTTTTGTTCGCACTCGCAGGCGTGCATCAGCGCGGCGTGGCGATGTAAAATGGCCTTGGGAAAGCCGGTGGTGCCGGATGAAAAGTAAATCGCCGCGTCATCATCGTCGGAGATGGATATTTCGGGGGCGACGGACGAGCAGCAGGCGGTAAGGGCATAGTAGCTCTCGGCGAAGGCGGGGCAGTCCTGCCCCAGAAAGAGAAGAATTTTCACTTTAGGTATTAAATCGCGGATGGCTTCGATGCGCCCGGTGAATTCCGGCCCGAAGATGAGAACGTCGCATTCGGCCAGCTCCAGACAGTATTTGATTTCTTCTTCTGTGTAGCGGTAGTTCAGAGGCACGGCCAGCGCGCCTGTTTTGAGTATGCCGAAATAGATGGGCAGCCATTCCAGGCAGTTCATCAGCAGTATGCCGACTTTGTGCCCCCTTTCCAGCCCCCTCCCCAGCAGAAAATTTGCCAGGCGATTGGCCTTGTCATCAAATTCACGCCAGGTGATTTCACGCCGGTATCTTTTTTCCGGGTCTGTTTCGACCAGTTCGTATTCTTTCCAGCTTGCTTTTTTTTCCTCGACTTCGGGGTTGACTTCAATGAGGCTGATTTCTTCGCCGTAGAGGGCGGCGTTGTGTGCGAGTATTTTGGTAATCGGCATTGTTTCTTTCCTTGTGGTTATTTATTTTATTGACGGATATTGACATCCGCGACCGGCCTCTTCAGGTCAGGCTTATAAAAATAATGTCGGGTGATGTCAATGAAATACTGGCGGCAGACTCAAAGTCGCGCTTCGCTTGCACTAAATGACGAAAAAGTAATTACGGCACACTCTGCAGGCGGCGCGTTAACGGATCGCGGGCGACGGTTTTCACAAAGCAGGCAATGGTTTTATTTGAAATAACTGTATATCCCACGGGCGCGATGAACCCGCATGGCCTGTATTTGCGGGGTTACATTCCCGGCCGCTCCCGTGGTCTTGTTAATGTCCAGAAGCACCGGCTCGCCGTTGTGCAGCACATAGTCGAATTTGCCGTAATCGAATTTCAGCTCACGGCGCATTTTTTCTATTTCCGGATGCACTTCCACGCTTTCTGAATGCACGAAGGAACGGTCATTGACGATGGGCGAAGAAGAGGCCAGACGCACACAGGTGTAACTGTCCCCCAGAAACGAATAGATTCGCACGTGATAAAGTCCTTCTTCCCGTTCCGGGCAGAAGCGCTGCACAACCACGTCTTTGCTGCGAAACCATTTGCGCGGCACTTCCTGCAAGCTTTCGTAAACAAGATAATCGGCCGGCTCACGAAAAGAATCACTGCCGGTAAGGCGCGCCGTCAAACGCTGCAAAAATCCCTTCTTCATACGGAACGATTCGGGAATCCCGGCGCAGTTTAAGTTGGACTTGACCAGCACCTGCCCCCGGTAGTCGTCGTGCGGCTTCAGAAGATAAGAACTGAAGGTTGATTTTCTTATGTCCCGGAGATGATCATTGAGGGCTATTGGGTATTGACGGGCAAAAGAGATGTACTCATCCGGCACGACGGACAAATCAACATGAACCAAAATCAGATCCGCGTCGATAAACTTTCCTGTGCCGAAAATATTGCTAACCGTGTGTCCGTCATCTCGCCATACATCCGCCAGCCCGGAAATTGCGTAGTGATTGACGACGGCGCGGTCGGACTCATGAAATAAAATGGCGATGTGATGTTTCATGTTGTGTCCAGTTCAAGCCAGTTCCTGACTTCGCGGGGTGTGGCTATTTCCCGGCCGTGGCGGGTGGCCGCCTCCAGCACTTGACTGATCAGAGCGCCGTTGGTTGCCGGCTGTTTTTTATCCTCGTCCAGATACAGATGATCTTCCAGCCCTGTACGGAGCCCACCGCCGGCCGCGGCCGCCATCTCCCGCACGCGGGTGCGGTAACGGCCGATGCCGGAAGCGGCCCAGGTGGAAAAAGCGGGCAGCCGCCCGACAAGGAAAGTCAGGCTGTCGTGCGCGGCGCTGATTGTGCCCAAAGAGCCGAGCATTAAATTGAAATACCCCGGCTGCCTGATGAGCCCCTTGCGTATAAGATACCTGCCGTAATCGATCATTCCGGCCTCGAACACTTCCAGCTCCGGCTTGATCCCCCGCTCGAGCATGCCGCGGGCCAGAGCCTGAATCACGTCCGGCGGGTTGACGCTGGCCTGATCCGGGAAATTCATGGAACCCAGCGTGAGGGAGACCATGTCCGGCTTCACGTCTGCGTCCAGATTTAAAACGGCGGATCTTTTCTCCAGTCCCTGCCAGTTACGGCCGCTGGAACTCACGCAAATAATCAGGTCTGTGTTTTTCTCGCGGATGCGGCTGATGATTTCAGCATACACGGACGCATCCGGCGTCGGCGCTCCGCTTGTGTCTCTGGCGTGCAGATGCACCACGGCCGCACCTAGTCTTGCCACCTCCAGCGCGTCGGCCGCAATTTCCTCCGGCGTGACCGGAAGATGAGGGTTGTCACTCTTTATATGCTTCATTCCCGTCAGGGCGACGTTGATGAGCAGTTTTTCCCGCAACGGCACAGGAGACGCCACAGAAGTCAAATCCGCCTCCAGCGTCGTCCATTCGTGAACATCGTCAAGGCCGAAAGAATGAATTTTGGGCAGCCTGCCTATTTCGCGATAACCGAAATGACGCTTGTACCAGGCAATCGTAGCGGGACGGTCGGCATTGGTAATGATTTTTTCGCATCCTAAAGAACGCAGCACGCGCATGCGGGCGGTTTGCAGCTCCATACCCAGGCCATGCCCTGTGTATGCGGGGTTTACGGCCATGAGGGTCGTTTTTCCGACCTCCGGTGAGATAAAAGTGTATCCAGCCGCTCCGATGAGTCGCCCGTCAGCTTCGGCGACAAGAAAATGCTTGTCATCGAGTTCGCCCATTTCCGGCGACGGGATGTGATGCATATTGTAAGGCCGCATCAGTTCGATGATGGCGGGAATGTCACGCGCTCGCGCGAAGCGGATCCTGTAGGGAGCCCTCTGATCGGTCATCGCGTCAGTTGAACCTCCGGTAATTCACGGTAAGTAATATAAATACGATCAGGCATTGTCAAACGATACATGCGGGAAAGGCAGCAATCTGTTTATACTCTTTCCTGACAAATCTCTTCCAGCGCGGCCAGGAAGCGCTCCATTTCGTCATCCGTGCCGATTGTCACCCGCAGGTAGTTGTCGATTTTGGGCTTGTCGAAATAGCGCACCAGTATCCCCCCTTGCCTGAGGCGCGAAAACAGCTCACGGGCGGGATATACAGGGTTGGTGATAAAAACAAAATTGGCCAGCGACTCGATCACTGTGAATCCCATTTTTTCCAGCCGGGCTGAAACGCGCCCGCGGGTATTGATGATCTTCGCGCGCGTTTCGAGAAAGTAGGCTTCGTCTTCCATGGCCTCGCGTGCGCCGGCCTGTGCAAGACGGTCCACCGTGTAGGAATTGACCGAATCCTTGACCCGGGTGAGCCCTTCGATAAGTCCGGCCGCACCCATGGCGAAGCCCGCGCGCAGGCCCGCCAGTGAATGAGATTTGGACAGAGTCCGGATAATCAGCAGATTCGGATAACCGGCGATCAGGCTTACGGCGGAGACTCCCCCAAAATCGATGTAGGCCTCGTCCATGATGACCACGCTGTTTTCATTTTTCTGCAGAATTTTTTCGACATCATCGACGGACAGGCCTCTGCCGGTCGGCGCGTTGGGGTTGGCAATGATAATGCCGCCGTTTTCCTGAAAATATCCGTCAATCGGTACGCGCAGTTGTGCGTCCGCCTCGATCAGTTTGTAGGGGATACGGAAAAATTCCGCATAAACCGGATAAAAGCTGTAGGTTACATCGGCAAAAAGAATCGGCCTGCCCGCCGGCTCAAAAAATGCCGGAAAACAAAACGCCAGAAGCTCGTCGGAGCCGTTGCCGGCAAAGACGTTTTCTCTTTTGAGGCCGAATAACCGGGCGATTGTGCCGCAAAGCTCATCACAAGACGGGTCCGGATAAAGGCGCAGCGTATCGTTTGCCGCGGCGATAATCGCCTGTATCGCCCTCGGGGATGGCGGGTATGGGTTTTCGTTTGTGTTTAGTTTAATGTATTTGCGGTCTTTGGGCTGCTCCCCCGGTACATACGGCGTGATGGCCCGGACCAACTGACTTAAGTATCTGCTCATTTCATTTCGCCTGCGCTTTTTGTTTTTCTGCAGCAAATAATATTTCAGAAATCTTCGCGCAGCCCTTATGAAAATGCTGCGCGCAAACCCACAGGGGCTAGATATATGAAACGACCGCGGATTTCCATGATTTATTTCCGAGTGGGCATGATTGGGCTTACCCTGGGGCGCCGACGGCAAAAAAAGCGGAGGCCGAGCCTCCGCTTTTCGGAAAAGCAGATGATACAAAAAGAGATAACTATTTCATTTTTCTTCTCATGCCGGCCAGACCCGCAAAACCGACAAGCAGCAGGACAAGACTTGCCGGTTCAGGAACCTGCACCTGTGTTTTAACGTAGTTTGCAATCTGCCGGTGAGCCGCACTCGAAGGATGAACACTGTCATAGTTGGCATAGGCAAGGCCATCCGGCCCGATGATGCTGCCGGCACCGGTAATGGTGTCGCTCAAATCCAGATCTATATACCAAAGCTGGGTCAGGTCGATCCCGTAGATATTGACGCCCTCGATCTGCTCCAATCCCAAAAGCACCTGCGATAAAGATAAATTGAAAACCTGCATCCAATAGGCCGTGGCGGGATCGTCGATATAATTGTAGCTTAAATTCGGGACGATGAAATTTCTGGCGCCTTTTTCCACCAGCACCCCGACGGCCTCGCCGACACGGGCGGCGGCCAGAACAGGATTATATAAATCCGGATCACTGGCGTAATTGAGCATGTCGTTTCCACCCGCCCACACGGCCACCAAAGCATTGCCGTCGATGGCGCCGATCATTTGAACCTGGGACAAAAGACCTGTATTCGCCAGCGCGGGACTGTAGGCTCCGCCCACGGGATTGTTGTAGTAGCTTGTCGCTCCGCTGAAGGCAAAATTGATGTAGCTTTCGGTCAAGCCGTAATCATAAGCCAGATAATCCACCCAGACCGGGCCGTCGGACATGCGGATAAATCCAACACCATCGACTGTGCCGTTATCCGACAGGCTGTCACCGAATGCAAAGATGCTCGAATATGCCTGTGCTGCGGTGACGACGGACAAAATCAGAAACAAACTGAAAACGCATGAAACAAAAACTTTTCTCATCTTCAAACTCATGTCAGCCTCCTTAAAATCATCCAAATCACAACGTGAAAAAACAATTCTCGACGGTAAGCGAAAAACAGCAATAACTATGGTTCAGGATGCCGCGATATACTGCAATACCCGCGCCATTGTTTATATATTTAATTTCATTGAGTATTTTTATCGCGCCAGATAAAACATCCAGGTAACTGCAAAGAAATCCGACAGGAGGCGGGCAGGCCGTTTTCATGTCTTCATTTGTTAGCACAATGATATCGCAAGCTTATTAAAACATGGGGAATTGTAAAGAAAATCGACAGCAGAAAGCTGAGGTAAAAACGTATTTATTTTGGGGGAAGACCACAAAAGAAGCAACCCGCCATGGCTTGTTTTTTGCCGTGCGGGCGTAAAGCCGGTATTGATTGAACCGTTTCCAAAATGTTCCCGGAAACGGACACCGGGCCGAAAATGTTACGTCCCCCGCCCCAGAAGGCCGCCGGCGATATATCCAACAGCAATCAACGCCTGGACGGCCAGAATCAGGAAAACGTTTTGCCCCATGGCTTTAAGGAATACCTCACGCTTATCATAGCGAAATGATCCCTTGATGACCTTGAAGGCCAGCGGCAGGGTAACAAACGACACGAGTGTATAGACCGGCATGTAACGGCAGAAAACCGCCCCGGCAATCCACAGATAAACCAGCACGGTGAAAAACGAAAAGAAATAAGCGGCTTTTTTCTTTCCGGCAGTGATCGGAAGGGTGCGCCGCCCGACTGTGACGTCCACCTCCGCGTCCGGAAACTCGTTGAGCAAAAGCAGGTTGTGCACCAGAAAAAAAGACGGCATTGAGGCAATAAACGCGTTTAGCGAATAGCCGCCCGTATGCACGAAATAAGCGCCCAGCACGGGCAAAATCCCCAGGCCCAGGCCGGGCGACCATTCCGGCCAGGGCGTCTTCAAAATCACAGGTGTGTAAAAGACAATGAGTAAAACCGCCATCACCAGTAACGGCAAAAGCATCACGCCGGATTTAACGACAAAAAAAACGGCAATCGGAATGAGAATCACAAGGCAGGCAAGCCCCAGCCACAAAACCTGATCGACCCTGAGCAGCCCTGTAAGCGCCGCGCCGCTGCCGCCGCTGAAGGGGGTGCGCCTGGTTTTATAATCAAGTCCGCTGCGCTCGTCGAAATAGTCGTTAAAGATGTTGACGGCCGAGTGCGCCACCAGCAGACCGAAAGTGGCCAGAAGCGCATATCCAAAATAAAAAGGGGAGCCGAAAAGCCTCGCCTCATACCAGGCGACGGCAGCCCCCAAAAGAGCCAGAATCAGGGCAAGAATCAGAAAAGGTACGCGAATTACTGTGATGACGCCTTTGAGTGTCATTAATCGCACGATATCCTTTCACCAGGATTTTGATGCCGCTCTTTAGCAGTTTCATTTGTTTTTCTGCAAGGATATTTTGCATCGCCGGGAAAGCCGCGCGTAGCCGCCATACACAATGGTCGGTCCGGCATTTAGAATTGAACCGGCAAGACGGCCATCTCCCCGGCGGGGTAAGGCTCAAGAAGCGCCAAAAGCCGCGCCGCATCGTCTGAGTGCCCACCTGGCCAGACAAACCTGCGAGCTTCAGACACAATCACCGGCATGCGGTCATGGACGGGGGCAACAAGACTGTTGGCCGTGGTTGTGATAATTGTGCACGAGGCAATCTCTTTTTTGTCCGGCCCCGTCCATTTTTCGTAAAGACCGGCCAAGTAAAACGGCGCGCCGGATTTCATGCCGAAGCAGTACGGAATTTTCTTCCCGCCTTCTTTTTTCCATTCATAAAAGCCGTCGGCGGGAATCAGGCAGCGCCTGTGCCTGAAGGCATTTTTGAAACTCGGTTTACTTGCCAGTGTTTCTGCACGGGCATTGATGAGCTTTGCTCCGATGGAGGGAGCTTTGGACCAGGAAGGAATCAGGCCCCATAAAAAAGACGCCAGCTCAAAGGCGCCCTCCGCGGCGATCACCGCGGGTATATGACGGCCCGGTGCGATATTGCGATCAGGGGTAAAGCAAAAAGGCACGCGCGGGATATTAAAATCCAGCGCGATTTCTGACAGGTCTGTGGTTAAAACGAATCGTCCGCACATTATCTGTTTTCTTTGCCGGCCGCTTCATTCTCCCAGGATACAGCCGCGGACGGTTTTAGTCCGGCGACGGTCGCCATGGTGGCCGCCGCCGGACTTTTTTAACAATTGTGAAACACAGGAGCGACACCCGCTGCTAAAGCTGTATATTGCCTTCTTTCATGGTTTTGGTGGCCTTGAAAATATCCAGCGGGAACTTGTTGTAAAGTTCTTCGAGCTTGGCCAGCAACACCGGATAGCTTATCCCCTTGGCCAGCGCGAAAGGACCGAAGGGAGAGCCGCCGCCGTTGGCCATGGCCAGATCGATTTCTTTGGGGTCGTCGGCCACGCCCTCTTCGAGCAGCTTTGTCGCTTCATTTATCTGCAGGGCGATCAGATGATTGATGTCATACTCTTTGGTCGCTTTCGACAGGTCGATTTTAGGCCTGCCCTGCGACCAGTCGTAAAACCCCTTACCGGTCTTTTTACCCAGATTGCCTGACTTCAGGTATTCCATAATCGCGTCAGAGGGTGTGTAGTCTTTGGAAAGCACGCCGGCGAAATACTCCAGGCCGTTTAGCGCCACGTCGATACCGACATAGTCCAGAAGCTCAAAGGGCGTCATGGGCATGAGGGGCTTGAGCGCCGCGTCAAATTCCTCCGGCGTGGGATGGCCCGCCTCCACGATCTTGGAAAGCAGAACAAGCGTTGGCTCATTGACGCGGTTGAAGATAAAGCCTGGGGAGTCTTTCTTCACGATGACGGGAACTTTGTTGATTTTTTTGGCGATTTCATAGCCCACCGCGATCGATTCGTCGGAGGTCTTGTTCCCTTTGATTACTTCGACCAGCTTCATCAGTATGGCTGGATTGAAAAAATGGTAGCCGATGACTTTTTCCGGCCTCTGCGTGGCGGTTGCAATTTCTGAAATGCTGATGTTTGACGTATTGGAAGCCAAAATGGCGCGTTGGGGAGCGAACTTGTCCAGGTCGGCAAACACGCTTTTTTTCAGTTCGACCTTTTCCGGAACCGCCTCGATAATAAAATCCGCGTCTTTTACCGCTTCTTGCAGATCAACCATCGGAATAAGGCGTTTGAAGGCGTCATCGTAGGCCTCGGGCGTCATCTTGCCTTTTTCCTTGAACCTGTCGAAGCTGCTTTTGATGCCTGCGACACCCTTGTCCACAAATTTCTGTTCGATGTCTCTGAGAATTACTTTATAGCCGCCCATCAGACAGCAGGCGGCAATTCCGTGCCCCATGTCCCCGGCGCCGATCATGGCAATTGTTTTTACATCTTCAGCTTTCATCATAAACCTCCTTCTTAAATGGTTATCATTTACGGCACACAGCAATGACTTCCGGCTCAGCCTTCAGGCGGTTGCACACTGGAATGGTCAAGGCAGTTTCCACCGGCTTCTATTTTTTCAGCTTTGCCAGCTCTTCGTCACGCAGCACCTTGCGCAGAATTTTGCCGACCGCCGATTTGGGGACTGTTTCACGAAATTCAACCAGCTTGGGAACTTTGTAGGCGGTCATCTTCTGTTTACAGTAGTCGATGATCTCCTGCTCGGTAGCCTCGGCTCCCGGCTGGAGAACGATAAAGACTTTTACCGTCTCGCCCCGGTAATCATGCGGTATGCCTACAGCCACCGCCTCGGCTATCTTGGGGTGCTCATAGAGGGATTCTTCAATTTCACGCGGATAAATATTGAATCCGCTGGCGATGATCATGTCTTTTTTGCGATCGACAATAAAGATATAGCCATCTTCGTCCACCTGGGCGATATCGCCTGTGTGGAGCCAGCCGTCTCTGAGCTGGTTTTTGGTTTCTTCCGGACTGTTCCAGTAGCCTTGCATCACGGTCGGCCCTTTGACGATCAACTCGCCCGACTCACCCGGTTTGACGTCTTCAAGTCCCTGCTCTACATCCACAAGGCGGAAATCGTTGTCCGCCATGGGAATGCCGATCGAGCCTGGCTTGCTGCGGGAAATCGGGTTGGCAATGGTAATCGAGCTGGTTTCACTAAGCCCGTATCCTTCATTAAAGATAATGCCCAGATCAATGACCCTTTCGATGAGCTCGACGGGCATGGGCGCACCACCGGAATTGAGCAGCCCCACATACCTGCCCAGGTCGAGGCTGGCCGCCTTGGGGTGATTGACAATGGCGGTAATCATTGTGGGCACGGCCGGGAAATACGTAATGTGGCCGGATTTAACGATAATGTCGAGGATCTCGTCAATGTCAAAACGCGGCACACAGATCTGCGTAGCGCACCCGAAAAAAGCCCAGTTCATCGCGACAACGTTTCCATAAACATGGAAATAAGGCAAAACGCAAAGCGCGCTTCTGTCCTGCTGGGAAGGCGCCAAAGGCGCATACGCTCCCGGAGACGCCCACAGTCCGGCCTGGAGAGTGGCCGCCACCAGGTTACCGTGCGTCAAAAGAGCGCCCTTGGGAAAGCCGGTGGTGCCGCCGGTAAACTGAATCATCGCCGGATCGGCAGGGCCAACCGGCACGCGCGGCGGCCTTGTGTCTTTACAGTTTTCGATAAGTTCGGAAAAGTGCAGCCAGCCCTCTTCCAGATCGAGGCTTTTGGCCGTGCTTACTCCAAGGCCGTTAATGTAGTCCGTGATTTTGGTGACGATCACGTTTTTCAACTGTGTTTCCTTCGTCACCTCGCGCACATTGGGCAGCGCCATGTCAAAGGTGACCAGCGTCTGCATGGATGTGCTTTCGATGATAAACTTGAGCTCGGTCGGCGTGTAGAGGGGATTCACATTCACCACAATCGCCCCCAGATGAAGCGCGGCCAGGTATGAAACTATAAACTGGGGGCAGTTAGGCAGATGAAGCCCGATGCGGTCTCCTTTTTTCAGGCCCCGGGCGGCAAGCGCGTTAGCCAGCCGCAAAACCTGCTCGCGCACCTGCCAGAAGGTCATTTCGGTCCCGTAAAAGCTGGTGCAGGCTTTATTCGGGTGGCTGCCGGCCGTCAGTTGGAAAATACGCTGGGCCGGAAAATGCGGATAGCGTATCGTGTGCGGAACGTTATAGTCATAAAAGCGATGCCAGGATTTCGTCGTCATAAAATGGAGCCTCCTTATTAAGTATGGTTGAGTTTTTCCCCTTTTCCTCAGCCGTATCTTGTGCATCCCTGTTATTTTTTAGTGGATAGTTTTACTCAATCCCTCCCGGTCGCCCTTTACGTCCGTTTGTGCGCAGCAGCCGCCGACTTTCCGGCGCAGCAGCCGCATCATGTCCTGTTTGTGATGGAGGTCTGCGGTGTTTAAGTGGGTGTGGGTAAAGCGACTTATCCGCTCCCCCGTCAGATGGGGCACAGCCTTCACCAGCTGTGCCTTTGCCGGCTTTTTTGCCTCATCGCAGGTGCAGCCGATCATGTTTAAGCAATTCGTCTGCAGATTATCGGTCCGATCAATCAACCGGCCGTCAAAACAAATCTTGCGCTTCATTTTGAACAGGCCATCAATGAAGTTCTGTTTTATCCTCATCGACCCTCCATGTCAGGCCGCAACTCAGGGATCGTTCCTGTCCCGGAGCGATCCCTGAGCGTGATTACGGACCAGCAGCCGAAGACTGCCTATTCTTTCAGCGCGCCGGTGAAGTTATCCGACTCGACTTTCAGAGCCGCGCCTTCGTTGGCGATGATGGCCGCCATCTGACCGAAGAACTTGGGGAATTCCGCGCCGATGAAGAACTGCGACGAGAGCACCCGTCCGCTGTAATAGGCGGCTTCCGAGTTGTCCGCGATGATTTTCGCGCGCTCTTCGCCCTTGGCGTCGCCCAGCAGAGCCTTGGCCTTCGGTGTGGTGATGGTGAGGCTCCACAGATGCAGCCAGGCCAGAACCAGTGGATACATGGCCCGCTGGAAAGAGGTTGCATTGTTGAGCAGCAGAAGAATCTTCATTTCGCTCAACTGCTTTTTCATCATCTCAATCACTTCGTCGAACTTGGCCAGCCCTTCGATAACCGGGTTGACATACTTGTCATCGACAACGCCTTTGGCCTTGGCAATCGTGCCGTTCATCCACTCTCTGAGCTGTGCATAGTTGTACATCTCGGGATTCATGAGAATCTTGCGCATGAGCAGGTCGAGCGACTGGATGGCGTTGGTACCCTCGTAAATCGAGAATACCTTCGTGTCACGGGCATACTGCTCCACCGGATATTCCTGACAGTAGCCGTAGCCGCCGTACACCTGCATCGCCTCGGCCGTCACCAGCCACGAGGCGTCGGAGATACCCGCCTTGACGATCGGGGTCAGGATTTCGACGATGCCGGTCGCCCTTTTCACTTCT
>ENA-UPXM01005108-UPXM01005108.1-activated-sludge-metagenome-genome-assembly--contig:-NODE-5108-length-12971-cov-4.216089_pt1 | contig 12971 bp, 8 predicted proteins | sample MGYA00238178_ERZ772708 | MGnify/ENA primary metagenome ERZ772708 (study PRJEB29002, sample SAMN05720212) | activated sludge metagenome | isolation source: anaerobic digester from wastewater... | reverse complement strand
TCAAAACTTAAGTCGAAAACATTATACTTTCAACCCGAAATGAAGTCAACCTGGCGATAATTGTTGCTAAATTTCAAATCAAAACATAAAATGCACTGGATTATTAATTGTAAAAAATGGAGGAACCAATGGCAATAAATATTCCAAAATTCTGGGAAAAGATAGAATACAGAAATGGCAAAAACTCAATTATTGTAAAAGGTTGGTCTTACAATTCAAAGTCTGAGGCTCTGGAAAAAGCAGAATTAAAAGCAAAAAAGATTTTAGAAATTGTCTTGTCTGGAAAAAAGCCTGATTCATACGAATATTCACTTTCTCCAATTTGTGAAGAAATCGTTGAGGATGTTTATTGCGAGGACAAAGTTGTCGCGGTCATCTCACGCAACAGATATGGCGCACTTGTTCTAAATACAGAGTCTGTTATGTTTGCCGACAAAGATTTTCAACCTTTTTTTGCGGGTGGTATAATTAATCAAATTAAATTTCTTTTTAATCCTGAAAGAAAGCGGCTGTTGGTTTCAAAACAAAGGGATGAAGAAATTGAGCAAGTATTGAACTGGGGCAAACAAAATCCGGAGCATCCATTTCGTTTATATAAAACATTTGCAGGAATGCGTTTAATTTTTGTTGGAAAACTATACAATCCAAAAGATGAAGCAACCATCTCTCTTTTAAATTCACTCGGATCAGATCCTATGTATGTAAAACTCACAAAAAATCAAGCTTGTTTTCGAGCAAGACTAACACCAAAACCATGGAGAGTCAAATGTCAACGACCACGACATCGATTTCCATATTTAAACGAAAAACACACCGAAGAAAATTTTTTATGGGTTCAGAATTATACATTAAAAAGCACGAACCACAAAGTTTGCGAACTCTTATCCGGAAAAAACATTAATATTGAAATTCCTGAAATTAAACGAATAGTTCAACAACATGATAAAATGACTTTGGTTGACACAGAATTTCCTTTGGCATGATTTAAACTTCTATTTTTATCTGATATTCCTTGCAATTATGGAATTGGATTCCATTTTTGTAAAACTTGCTGAGCGTTTCCGATTTTCCTTTGCTTTTATCACTTCTTTTGTAAAATCTTCCAGAATTTCTGAATGGAGGGGTCGATGCGTTATTTTTTTTCATTGCTGGCAATAGCAGTTTTAGCAATCTCATGTTCAAACAATCAAAATATTAAAGAGGGAAAAAGTATGGTTAAAGCTGAAGGGGCAAAACCCTTGTCCTATTTATCTGAACTTGGTGAAATGATCCCAAGAGAAGTGCTTTTCGGGAATCCTGACAAAACAGGGGTGAAAATATCTCCTGACGGACTTAAAATGAGCTGGCTTGAATCAGATGAATCGGGAATTCTCAATGTTTTCATCAAAAACTATCCTGAAGGAGAGCTGAAACAGGTTACAAAAGATGAAAAGCGGGGCATCAGAAGTTACGGCTGGACTTATGACAGTGAAAAAATCCTTTACATTCAGGACAAGGACGGTGATGAGAACTGGCATCTTTACATTGTCGATCTGAAAACGGGTGAAACTAAAGATATGACCCCTTTTCCCGGAGTGAGGGCACAAAACCTCATTCTTGACAGAAAATTTCCTGACAAAGCTCTGATCGGACTTAACAAAAGGGATGCGGCTGTTTTTGACATGTACCGTCTTGACCTGAAAACCGGAGAACTCGAAATGACAGCAGAAAATCCGGGTGATGTTGCGGGCTGGGGTACAGATCACGAATTTAAACTCAGAATTGCCGTTGCCACCGATCCGGTTACCGCAGACGAAATTGTAAGAATACGAAATAACGAAACCGAACCGTTCCGCGAATTGATAAGAATACCTTTTGGCGAAAATGGCGGGGTCATCAATTTTGCACCCGACAACAAAAACCTGTACTTTCTCACAAGCACAGGCAGTGATACCGTCCGGCTTGTCCTTCTTGACGGAGAGAACGGAGCAGAGCTTAAAACCATATTCGTCAATGAAAAAGCGGACATATCAGATGTAATGACAGACCCTGACACGCATGAGATCCTTGCAGTTTCAGTCGAATACACAAAACTTGAATATTTTGTCATGGACGAAAGTGTGAAAGCCGATTTTGAATATCTTTCAGAGCTAAAAGACGGTCAGTTCTACATCGTTTCGCAGGACCTGTCAAAAACTAAATTAATTGTGGCATATATGCTTGATAACGCTCCGTACAGTTATTATTTTTACGACAGATCTTCTAAAAAAGCCGATTTTCTTTTCACCCATAATCAGGATCTTGAAAAGTATAAACTTGCTAAGATGGACCCGGTGATAATTAAATCCCGCGACGGACTTGATCTTGTAAGTTATCTCACTCTGCCGCTCAATGTAAAACCGGAAAATCTTCCGCTCATTCTTGATGTTCATGGCGGACCCTGGGCAAGAGACAGCTGGGGCTACAATTCAGTTCACCAGTGGCTTGCAAACAGAGGGTATGCCGTTTTGAGTGTGAATTTCAGATCAAGTACCGGTTTTGGCAAAAAGTTCTTAAACGCAGGCGACAATCAGTGGGGAAAGAATATGCAGAATGACCTTACTGACGCAGTTAAATGGGCAATTGAAAAAGGTCTCGCCGATAAATCAAAAGTTGTAATAATGGGGGGCAGTTACGGTGGTTACGCAACACTTGCCGGGCTTACATTCACACCTGAACTTTATGCCGCGGGAGTTGACATAGTAGGCCCGAGCAACCTGAAAACTCTCATGGAAACAATTCCCCCTTACTGGGCTACTTTTAAAAAGCAGATGGTACTTCGGATCGGTGATGTGGAAAATAACGAAGAACTTAACAAAGAAATCTCTCCCCTTTTCCACGCTTCAAAAATAAAAGCACCTTTGATGATAGGACAGGGAGCAAACGACCCGAGAGTAAAAATTGCCGAATCAGATCAGATAGTTGCAGAAATGAGAAAGAACGATCTTCCAGTCACATACATCGTTTATCCTGACGAAGGTCACGGATTTGCAAGACCCGAAAACAGGATGGATTTTTTCGGCAGAGTAGAAGGATTTCTCTCCTTCCATATCGGAGGAAGAGCAGAAAAATTTGAAAAAGATGACAAAAGTTCTGCACTTGAGAAATAACTGAGGTCTCATGGCACTTTCGTATCCTTACATTTTTCTTCTTGCTTTAAGTCTTGCGATGGATGCTTTCGCAGTGAGTATAAGTGCCGGAATTTCCATGCAGAAAAGGGATTTTTCAGAAGCGTTGAAGATTGCTTTGGCATTTGGAATTTTTCAGGCAGTTATGCCTATTATCGGGTTTTTCGGTGCTTCATCATTTTATGACTATATCTGCCATGTCGATCACTGGATAGCTTTTTTTCTTCTTGCCTTCATCGGCGGAAAAATGATTTCTGAAGCAGTTAAAAAGAAAGGAGAGTGTCAGGTTTTTCCGACAAATATAAAGTTTCTTCAATTGATGGTGCTCGCAGTTGCAACGAGCATCGACGCTCTTGCCGCAGGTGTTTCACTGAGTATGCTCTGCAGTGACATTCTTATCCCTGTCCTGATGATCGGCTTCGTGACATTTATTTTTTCATTTTCAGGGGTTACATTCGGAGTAAAACTCGGGTGTAAATTCGGCACGAGGATGGAGATCGTGGGGGGAACTGTGCTGATTCTGATAGGTCTTAAAGTGCTTCTTGGAGATATTGCGGGAATTTAAGGTTCATATTCAATGTTTGCAAAACAGCGTCCTGAAGCTGTGTTGCAGAAAAACCCGGTGTCGCAGTCTAAATCATTTTGACATTCTACTTCAAATTTTTCCAGGGAGTTGCTTGTGTCGACAACCCTTGCAAAGTAGGTTCCGCTTAAGAAAAGAAGTGTGCTGTCAGGTGAAAGAGCGATCTTATCAATGTCAAAATCAATTTTGTCGAAAGAATGCAGTGTCGAAGTGCTTATATCAAAAATACCTCTATCAAATATAATATACTTCTGATCATTCGATATAACGGCTTGTTCAGAAATTATTCCGCTGAAAGAAGTTGATACTGCATTTCCGTCAACTGTAGAGAAAACATTCGGCATCAGATCAATTATCATAAATCTGGATCCATCAGGAAAAAAAGAAGTGTGTCCTGAAAATGGAACAGAATAGATCTCCAGTCCTGTTTTCATATCATACAGAGTAGTTCTTTCTTCAAAACCGACTGCAAGAAGCAATCCATCGGGCGAAAAAACAAGATCTGAAACCAGGTCTTCTTCGTTATGCTGGATTGAAAAAATAAGATCACCTGAATTGATCAACCTGAGATGTGTTGTAAATGTTATCCCGTCATGAACGGCAAAAATTTTATCATCGGTTGAGAAAGCAGCTGCTCTTGCCATTATTTCGTCTTCATTGTAGATTATTTTGCCTGTTTCAAGGTCTGTTATAAAAAACCCGTTCCTTCTGTAGTAATCATCTGCATAGGAAAGGCTGTATGCACCGCTGTCAGACAATTTGAAATTTAAATAAAACTGGTTCAGATCTTCCATTTTAAACCGTTTGAGCTCATTGCCGGTAAGAGGATCAGAAAATAAGGTTTCATAGGATGATGTAAAACTTACTACACTTTTTCCGTCATGAGAGAAAAAATGTGCACGACCGCCTCCTTTTGTGCCGGATTCAAGAAATTCAAATCCGGGAATTGAATATTTGTGAAGAGCTCCCTCGCCAATGGAAATAAGGTTCTGTCCGTTTTTTGAAAAAATTATGCTGGAATGGTTTGAAACAAATGGAAAAAAGTGACCTCCAACCCTGTAAACAACATTGTCAATAAGAAGATAATCTCCTGAATAATTAAAAGACAAAGAGGAAAGAGAATCAAGCGTATAGTTTATATGTTCCTTGAGACTCCAGTCTGAACAGTTGTAAATGTATGCAGGATCTTCAAACCAGCCATCTATCGCACCGTCAAGGGAATATCCTCCAGCTGCGATATATCTTCCATCTTCTGAAAACGACAATTTTGCATAGTATTCATAAAGTGGTAGTTCATGGATCAGTTTTTTTTCTTTCAAGTCATAAATGTGAATGTTGTCGTAATCCATAGATGCTCCGGCACCTGCCGCAACAAGAGAACTGTCTGCAGAAAATTGAACTGAATATGTATTTATCCCGATAGCAATGTTTTCAAAAGAATCAGAAAAATAAGGTTCAAATTTTCCGTTATTGAGCATATATACATCAAATCCACCCCAGTTTGTTGCTGCAAGCATTGTTCCATCGGGTGAGAATTTAAGTTCTTGACAGTAATTCAGCCCGCATCCCACAGCTTCTTTTTCTCCGTTATCAAGATTATAAAGATACAGGCATGTGTCATTTACAGCAGCAAGAAGTGACCCGTCCGGTGAAAAATCTATGTTTGCCGTCCTGCCTTCACCTAATATATTGATTTCTTTAAGTGTATCAATGTCATAAAAATATATGAATCCGGACCTTACAGCGGCAATTAAAGTGCCCTGCTGAGAGTCGGCAAGCAAAGCCGATTCACTGTCATAACGGCGGGCTTTAACACATTTGGAAAGAATACAGACTGAATCAAAGCAACAGTCAACGCCTCCATCACAATTTTCTCCTTCCGGGGCACAAATCCAGTTTTCACCGAAAATTTCACAATCATCACCACTCCACCCGGGATAACACGCACAATTTTCATCAATAATTTCAGTTGCACAGGAGCATTTTCCATCACCTTCGAGCCCGTCATTGCAGACTTCATTCTTTTTGCAGTCACACGGCTTACAGTTATTTCCGAAATAACCTCTCTGGCAGTCATCACATTTCGGTCCGAACCACCCTTTATCACAGGAGCAGTAATATCTTCTTTTGTCAGTGCGCCATATATCGATCTCTATGCAGACAGATTTATTCTTAAAATTACAAGGGTTTGGATCACACAGATTTTTTACAGCATCGGCATCACTGTCTTCGTCGTCTGTTTCTGAATATATATCAGCCGTTTCATCCGGCTGTTCCGACTCGTTGTACTCATTGTCCGCTTCGTCTGCATCTTGCTGATTCTCTTCATATTTCTCATTTTCGACAAAATCGTTGTCATATATATCCGTGTCATTTTCATCATTTTCCCCGACTTTTGATGATTCGCAACCGGCAAAAAGAACAAACGGAATAATAAATAAAAATATCCGGCGACTCGTAAACATAATAACTCCTCCGATAAAATGTGCCTGCCGCACTTTTATCATAAACTTTAAATAAATTCAAATATATTAGATATTATTACAATAATGTAACCTTAATAATTCTTGCTTAATAATACCTTTTGTGTTACATTCGGTCGCTTTATTTTTGGTAACCTTGAAAAATGGAGGCGACTTTGAACGCTAATGTATTGAAATTACTGGGGGATTTGGCAACCGGCCAGGCGGCTGGAGCAGGTGGCGGAGCGGCAGGTATTTTAAATATGCTCCTCCCGTTTATACTCATTTTCGGAATTTTCTATTTTCTGGTAATCCTTCCCCAGAAAAAACAGCAGAAAAAACATGTTGAAATGCTTAATCAGCTTCAGAAAGGCGACATGGTTCTCATGAACTGCGGAATAAAAGGAAGGATCTCGGAGATAAGAAACAACGACATCAAACTTGAAATATCTCCGAAAGTTATCATCACCATTCAGAAAGGCGTAATTTCGGGCAGGATCACTGCAACCGAAGAGGAAGAAAAAGAAAACTGAAAAATAATGGAGATTGGTTGTTATGGAAAGAAACTGGTTGGCAAGAGCAATTTTCACTCTGGCACTTATCATTGTGGCTGTTGTTATGCTTATTCCCACATTTGTAGACCAGGAAAAGAATCCCTGGGTTTCAAAGATAAATGACGGGATAAGTCTGGGTCTTGACCTCAAAGGAGGCATTCATTTTGTGCTCAGTGTTGATACTGAAAAAGCGGTACAGGACAGACTTGACAGAAGAACTGACGAGATAAGAATGCGTCTTGAAGAGGAGTCACTTCCCTTCGAATCTGTTACTGTTGAGCCGGAAAATTATTCAATTATTATAAAGATCACTGAAAATACCGACAAGGACAAATTCAGGGATAAAATAATCGATTTTTTTAACGACTTCAGAAAAACTTCAACAGACGGTAATATTCACACAATGAAAATGCGCGACGATATGATCGCACAGATAAAGGAAAGTTCCGTTGAACAGGCACTCGAAACTCTCCGTTCAAGAATCGATGAACTGGGATTAAAAGAGCCGATCGTTGCAAGACAGGGTGAAAACGCAATACTTATTCAGCTTCCCGGATACAAAGATGTTGAACGGGCAAGAAGCATTATCGGTCAGACTGCCCAGCTTGAGTTCAAGATCGTTGCGGAAGACATGGATCCGCTTGGCGAATATACCGGTGAAGTGCCCGAAGGCATAACACTTGTTCAGGGCAGAGGCACAAGCTCAGACGGAGCAGTGCTTCCATATAAATACGCAACCGGTAAAGACCGTATCGCGCTGAGAGCATTCCTTAAAGACAAGGCACCGGAAGGAACAGAATTCCTTCTTGAAGAGAGCGTTTTTCCAAATGGCGAAAAGGAATATCAGTCATACCTTCTCTACAGGCAGGCCTATATTACTGGAGACATGCTCACAGACGCAAGGGTTTCCATAGATGAACAGAAGAACAGACCTTATGTAAGCATGACTTTTGACAAGAACGGTGCCAGAATATTTGCTGAAGTTACAGGCAAATATGTTAAAAGAAAAATGGCTATCGTCCTTGATGAAAAAGTGAACAGCGCTCCTGTCATCCAGTCAAAAATAGAAGGCGGCAGTGCAATGATTACCCTCAATTCCATGGGAGATTACAATACCGTTTTTGAGGAGGCGAAAGACCTTGCACTTGTTCTGAGAGCCGGCTCGCTCCCTGCACCTGTCACATTTGAAGAGAACAGGACGGTAGGACCGAGCTTGGGACACGACTCGATCGAAGCAGGAAAGCTTTCTGTTATTATAGGATTCCTTGCCGTTGTAATATTTATGATAATTTATTATGGACTGGCAGGCATCGTTGCAAACACAGCTCTTTTTCTGAACATCCTTTTCATAATGGCGGGCATGGCTGCTTTCGGTGCGACACTAACCTTCCCCGGAATCGCAGGTATAGTCCTTACGATCGGTATGGCAGTTGACGCCAATGTCATCATTTTTGAAAGGATCAAAGAGGAACTGCGTCTGGGAAGATCTCTCGCTGATGCTATTTCAACAGGTTATGACAAGGCATGGTCAGCAATACTTGACGCCAATGTCACAACAGCGATATCGGCTTTCATTCTCTGGGAATTCGGAACAGGTCCGATCAAGGGTTTCGCTATAACTCTTCTTATCGGTATCCTTTCCAGCATGTTCACTGCCATATATGTGACCAGAGTTATTTTCAACTATATGATGAAGGCAGGGCTCAAAAGATTCTCGTACAGAGATAAGAACTGATTGATGGAGACAAAAATGACAATATCAAATAGAAACATAAATTTCATAGGTAAGTTCAAGCTTTTCGGAACAATATCCGCTGTTGCAGTAACCTTAAGCTTGATCGTGTTTTTTGCAATGGGTCTCAACTATGGAGTCGATTTTGCAGGCGGAACTGAAATTCAGATCAAGGTTGACGGCATGAACAATCAAGAACTCAGAACTATCGCAAGTGAGTTCGGAAGTGTTGATATACAGGAGTTTGAAGGGAGAGACAATGAGTTTCTTCTCAGATTTCTCAACATCTCAACGGTTGATGATGCTACAATAAACAGTTTTGTTGAAGAAGTTAAAAATGAATTCTCCTCTTCAAAAATGACAAAAAAACATTTTGACTCTCAGGTTGGTGATAGAGTTGAGGTTTGGTTTGAGAATGAGATAGACATTGAAAAACTTTCCTCGATGGGACTCAGTCACAAGATCCCTGCAACAGGAAAGATCGAATACAAAAAAGTCGGCGAAAGACACATTTACAGGATTATGCTTGAAGGTCTTACCACGAAAATTCTTTCATCAATAAAAGAGAAGTCAGGCAAAGAACCTGAACTGATGAGAGTTGAGCTGGTAGGTCCGAAAGTCGGAGAAAAACTCAGATTTTCAGCTTTCCAGGCAATACTTTATTCTCTTATTGCCATTCTTATATACATCGCAATAAGATTCAATTTCCAGTTTGCTCCGGGTGCGGTAGTTTCGCTTGCACACGATGTAATGATAACACTCGGTATTTTTTCTGTATTCAGAATACCGTTTGATCTGACAATTGTTGCCGCACTGCTTACAATAGTCGGATACTCTCTTAACGATACAATCGTCATCTATGACAGAATAAGAGAGAACTGGAACAATCCTAAAAAAGGGGCAAGTGTTGTTGAGAAGATCAACACCAGTATAAATGAAACTCTTTCCAGAACACTGCTCACTTCAATAACAACACTTATCGTCCTTGTTGCTCTTCTTGTTTTCGGCGGCGGAACGATAAGCGGTTTTGCTCTTGCTATGACAATGGGCGTAGTTGTCGGAACATATTCATCAATCTTCATTGCATCTCCTGTAACCGTTCTCATTGAAAAATATATGGGAAAGGAGAAAACAGCATAGATGAAAGAAAAATGGCAGATACTGAGGCCTGATAGACAGAAAGTTGATAACCTTTCGAAAACACTGGGTATTTCAAAAACCGTAGCTACTGTTCTTGTAAACAGGAAAATTGACGGTGTTGAATCAGCATCCCTTTTCCTTCAATCAAAGATAAAAAGCCTGCCGGATCCTTTTCTTTTGAAAGATTCGGAACAAGCTGCAGTAATAATAACAGAATACATAAAGCAGAAAAAAAAGATCGTCATTTACGGCGACTACGATGTTGACGGGATCACTTCGACTCTGATAATGTACCAGTTCCTTACCCATGTCGGCGCCAGGGTCGATCACTATATTCCGCATCGTCTTGAGGATGGATACGGACTGAACACATATACACTTGAAGAGATAGCAACTAACGGTGGCGAACTTGTCATCACAGTTGACTGCGGCATAACAAGTGTCGATGAAGTGAAATATGCAAAAGATCTCGGGCTTGAAACCATAATTATTGACCATCACCATGTCGGCGAAGAAATACCGCCGGCTGTTGCTATAGTCAATCCGCATCAGCATGACTGCCCTTATCCATTCAAAGAAATGGCTGCTGTTGGTGTCGCATTTTCTTTTCTGATGGTTTTAAAGAAAGTTGTTGAAAAAGATGGTTTTTTCAAAGGAGCACTGCCCAATCTTGCTGAATATCTCGATATCGTCGCAATGGGAACTGTGGCTGACATGGTGCCGCTTCTAGATTCGAACAGGATCTTTGTCAAGCACGGTCTGACCCAGATGCAGAAAAACAAAAGACCGGGACTTCTTGCCCTTGCAAATGTATGCGGACTGAAAAATCTAAAAGAGATCACTCCCGCCGTAATAAGTTATAAAATGGCTCCCCGGCTCAATGCGGCGGGTAGGATCGGAAATGCCATAAAGGGTCTTGAACTCATTGAATGCACCGATTATGAATCCGCTTATAAAATGGCGGAAGAGCTTAATCTGACAAATGAATACCGTCAGCAGCTGGAAGCTGAAATATTCGAACAGGCAATGTCAAAGGTTGAGAATAGTGATATTATCGATACAAAAAGTGCTATAATTCTCTACTCTGAAAAATGGCATCCCGGAGTAATCGGCATCGTTGCTTCCCGTCTAGTTGAGAAATACTATAAGCCAACGATCATGATCTCGGTTGAAGACGGAATCGGTCGCGGAAGTGCAAGAAGCATACCTCAGCTGCATATTTATAACATACTCAAAGAACTCAGCAGCTACCTCGTACAGTACGGCGGTCACAAATATGCTGCCGCTCTCACTATAAAAGAATCAAACATTGAAGAGTTCATTGAAAGATTCAACGGTTTGGTCGATACTGCTCTTGCTCAGGAAACCTATAGCCAGTCAACCGATATTGATGCTGAACTTCCGCTGAAAGAACTTACACCCGATCTTATTGTGGCCCTTTCAAAACTTGAACCGTTCGGAATGAACAATCAGGAACCTAATTTTCTGGCAACAAATGTGCAGATCATAAAGCAGAGTGTCATCAACTGGAGTCATCTTCACTGGAAACTTGGTGTGGCTGATTCAACAATGACATTCAACTCGATCGGTTTCGGACTTCTTAATGAAAAGGACTCACCGAACACTGGCGACCTTATCGACATTATATATTTCCCCAGGATAAATACTTATGGCGGGAATATTACTCTTCAGTTATATATCAAGGATTTCGTATTTTCTGAAAAAAAGGATTGATCAATCTTCCCTTGTTCTGAACACAAGGAACATTCCGAATACCATGGCAATGATTACTGCTAAAGGACCTTCTGTTTCTTCAACGACGGTTAAGGAACACCCTCCTTTCTTGCCCGGCTCATCAGTCACACATGTATTAGGATCGGCATCATCGCATAAATATTTGAATTCCTTGGATGAAACAGGAAGTTCAGCAATTTCTCTATCTTCAGTCAGACTGACCTTGCTGATCGTGATCTTGGCTTTGTCACCTTCTTTCATCTTAAATCCGCACTTGAAAAGAAGGTATTTCTGCTCATCTTTACTGTAAGAAAGAATGCTGTCCAGAGAACTGATCGTAAAAGATGTTGGATTTTCGAACTCAGTTATCTTCTGGATAAGAGTGTCTTCGGAATCGTGTTCACCGTTACCGTTATCATCAAGTATCAGTGTCACTGATTCGATCCCCTCACCGAATCTTGCAAAACCTGTGCTTGATTTTATGAAGATCGATTTTATCGCATCACCGCCCTCCATGGATTTTGTTCTGACCTGAAGAACCGGGTTATCCTTGTTCATTTCTTTAAAAGAAGGAACCTGCGGGTCGTTTTCGCCTTTTGTAAATATGAAACCTTCCGGTGGCTCGAACCTGAATGTCGCGAATTCAAAACCCTCTCCGGAAACGACAGGTTCACCTGAATCGCTGATCCTTATTGCCTCCTTGTTCTGTATTTCAGCATAAAAACTGCCTGCTATACCTGATGTTATATTGGTTGAAACATCTGCAACAATTATGAAGTTGTTCTTTATTCCCGAAGCTACCGCCCTCTTGCCTGTATCAATGATATCAAACTGTGCATAATTATCTCCGGTCAGCGCATTTGTTTTTGCAAGCTCTGTCTTCGAATCTGAATATGCTCCGTTCCCGTTGTCATCGGCAATGAGTCTGATGTTGGATATTTTAACATCTGAATCGTATGTAAATCTCACCGCTACACCTTCAAGATCATAAGTTTTCCCGGTGTCACCTTCAGATATGAGATAAAACTGTCCGACAACAAGATCCTTCTTGGGTGAAGGGATTATTATCGTTGTTGATGAATCAGGAGAGTTTAAACCTTCTCCAAATGACACCTGAGCATCTTTTGTTTTATCTTTGGGCTCCTCAACGCATTGATTATCAATGCACTTTTTACCGTCCTTGCAGTCCTTGTCTTCTTCACAGTAATCATCCGTACCTTGTCCCACGCCGCCGCACTGAGCTTTCGGGGGAAGACTGCATTCTGTAACAGCGGGACAAGTGCCGTTCTTAAGACGCAGCGCGATGTTGCTGTTTGTGCTGTAAGGAAGTTTACCTGCATCTGTGATTATTGCACTGTTCCTTATTGTTTCATGTTTAGGAAGACCGGCTTTCGGTCTTACAACAAATCTTATCATGACTGTGTCGGGACAATCCATTGTGGTTTTATCGCAGTAACCCATGAGATCAGAAACCTGCTTTGCTGTCGCGAACGGAAAATTTCCGTCAACATCATCAACGGCTTTCCAGTCAGTTCCCAGGCCATCCTTAAAAACTGTTGCTATTTCCGTTGTCCCCTTTTCATATTCGACATTTGAAGGAAGTGTGTCCTGAACCGTTAC
>ENA-UPXM01005098-UPXM01005098.1-activated-sludge-metagenome-genome-assembly--contig:-NODE-5098-length-12987-cov-9.786808_pt1 | contig 12987 bp, 9 predicted proteins | sample MGYA00238178_ERZ772708 | MGnify/ENA primary metagenome ERZ772708 (study PRJEB29002, sample SAMN05720212) | activated sludge metagenome | isolation source: anaerobic digester from wastewater... | reverse complement strand
ACTTCTGAGCCACCTTACCACTTTTTTGTTAAATGAGACTTTTGAGACAGCCTCTACATCGCCTTATATAATTGCCAACAGCTAAATACTTTCAACTATATTGTTAACCATTAAAGCATTAATGAACATTAAAATTTGGGCGACCACAAGGATAGCCCCTACGTTAAATCCTTGATAATTTGTCTAATCTGTGTGTTCTGTGTTCCAATTACTCATTTGTAACTTGTAACTCGTAATTGTTCACTTCGGCTCTGCTCAGTGCAAGCATCGCTAATTGCTGATTGCCAATTGCTTAAACCTATCCAATCTTTACTTTAATTACATCGTCAATATTCGTTGTATAACAGGGAGATAGACGCGCTTGCTTCATTTTAAATGTTTGCGTATCTGTAGTAGCGACTCTAATAAGGTTTTTGTGGTATTTTTGATTTATCTCATCTACCGCTTGCATTAGCTTTTCATGCTTCGGGTTTGAGTTAAAAAATAGCGATAGTTGATGTTGGTCAGCATCCACAAAATCCGATAACGTTACTCCTGCCCTCTTGTAATGCAGGTTTTCTTTGAAAATTGAAGTAAGCCCCTCGACTGCAAACTCAATTAACTCCAAGGTCGATGATGTGGGGAAAGGAAGCTTTATATCTATCGACTTGGAATATTGTGTTCTTGTCTCTTTATGAATATTGGTTTTAATAAAAAGCGACATACGTTTACAGAGCGAATTTTGACGGCGCAATTTGTCGGCACATAGTGTTGTAAAGGTAACTATCCTCTCCTTTAGTTGGTCAAAGGAATGATAATCAGTTTCAAATGTGCGAGTTGTAGAGATGCTTTTATGCTTCTCCTCGCGCTCCATTTCAATAACGGGCAAACCTTTCAACTCCTTTTGCAGATTTAAACCTACTATGGTCATATTCTTCAGCACCCAACTTTCGGGTAGCTTAATAAAATCGATGGCTTTATAAACCCCATTTTTGTGCAATTTTGCAGCGCTGCGCCTTCCTATTCCCCAAACGTCACCTATATCTAACCACTTTAGGGCTTTCAAACGCAACTCATCGGTGTCTATCACGTGGACACCTCTGGTTTGTTTGGGAAATTTCTTTGCAATTCTGTTTGCCGCTTTAGCCAACGTCTTTGTGGGAGCTATACCCACCGATATGGGCAGTCCGGTAAAAAGATCAACCTGTTTTTTCATTTTTAATCCGTATTGAGATAAATCTTCATCTATACCGTTCAAATCTAAAAAGCACTCGTCTATAGAATAAATCTCTTGTACGGGGCTGTACTTTGAAAGTATGCTCATCACTCGCCGACTCATATCGCCATATAGAGTAAAATTGGCTGAAAATATCTCTACACCATGTTTGTCAAATTGTTCTTGACATTGAAAAGCAGGCGCTCCCATCTGTATTCCTAACTGCTTTGCTTCTTCGGAACGGGCAATGACACACCCATCGTTGTTGCTCAATACAACAATAGGCTTTCCAACGAGCTTAGGATCAAAGTTTCGTTCGCAGGAGGCATAAAAGTTATTACAGTCAATTAGCGCAAACATCTGGTAGGAGTTGGTCTTATAATTAATACAACAATAGCCCAAATAGTAAAATCATCATCTCTAGAAACATGAATTACCGGGAAATCCTCGTTATAAGGAAGCAGGTCAATTCCCTGTTTGGAAAACTTAATCCTTTTCAGGGTAAACTCGTTGTCAATAGTACATACTGCAATGTCGCCATCTTTAGGTTCCGAACGCAAAGACCTGTCCATATAGAAATAGTCGCCATCGCTTATAAACGTATCCATTGAAATGCCGTAAGCTCTGCCGATATATATGGCTTCGCTATTTTTTAGATATCTGCCCAAAATATCCAACTGCTCGAAAGAGAAATCCGCAGCTGGAGAGGGGAAGCCCGCAGGAATCGCTCCCGCAAAGGGAAACTCTTGAGATGAGTTTTCGCCCGTAGGGTGGAATATTTCAACAGAGTTGTCGTTTTTCGGTTGCTGCATTTTCGGTAATACTTTTATGCAAATATACGAAAAATACGTTGGAGGAATTACACACCAAGTTTAGTTCAATAATGAAACTAAATGAGTTTAGTACATGACAAAAAATAATTTATGGTATGTGGTGCGGGGGTGCGGGGCGCATTGAGCGTAGCCGATTTGTCTAAAGCTATTGGCTGTTAATGGGACAATTGTTGTATCAATAGCCACGACTTTTAAGTCGTGGATTGGGTTGACACACGTGATTTTTGGGCTTTAGCCCAATAGTAACGCAAAGAACCCGGTCACTGAGCTTGTCGAAGTGCGGTCGCCGAATAGAGTTAAGGGTTTAAAACTACTCGCAACATGTCTTTTAAGTGCCTCGTATTCAAGAGTGTACTTGTGTTTTTAAATTTTTGTCATGTACTTAGTGAAATTTCAACTGTCAAGGATTTCTTGACAGTTCGAATTTAAGAAGACCCAAAAGTTGAAAGACAAAAAAAGAAAGCACTTTTATTCTAGCAAAGATTTAAACTTAAATTATTAATTGATAAACTCTTTAAAAAGAGAAGTTTGGCTAAACTTCTCACTGAAAAACACGTCAAAGACTAGAGTTTTTACAAACTGCAACATTGTGTACGCACTGCGTACATTTTTATTTACCGAAGACAAAAGATGTAAAAATCATTTACAAATGTTGTAAATTTGTTTCGTAAAAACTCGTTATACTCTAATCATAATACAATTACCATGAGAACAAAGATTTTTTTAGTAACTCTAACTTTACTTTATATAAATAACATATCTTTTTCACAATCAAATGATTGTTTAAACGATTTCGATTATTTAGTTAAAAAAATCCAAGCCGATTATCCCGGTTATAACGATAAAGTTAACGATGCCAACCGCCCGCAACTAAAACTTTTAGAAAGCGATATTAGAAACAAAATGTCCTTATACCCAGATAGTTGCAGACATTACTTCAACCAATACACCGATTTTTTTAAAGACTATCATCTTAGAGTCGGGCGTACTAGTGGCGATCAAAAGCAGCAGCTAGAAATTATGGAGGTCTCTACCTATGGAAAAAATCTCCATATCAATATTGATAGCTTGCAAAAAGCCACTATTGATGCGAGCGGAATAGAGGGTGTATGGGAAGGGTTTAGTAAAAAATTCGTTGTGACAAAAGATGGGCAAAAATTTGTAGCTGTAGCTGTAACATTCTCAGGCTGGAATAGCGGACAGGTTATATATGAATTTGAACCTGTTAACGATACCCTTTTCGATGTTATAAAACATTCTTTAGTTAAAGACAAAAAAACACGAAAAGGAAAAGCCTCGTTGCATTTAACAGGCAAAGTTTTGGAAATGCACGATGAAACAAGGTTTGTGCGAAAATCTAATTCCGACCTTATGGATAAAGTTCTACTCTATTCGTATGTGCCACTATTTCCAAATGGTGTAAACATCTTCCCCATGGCTATGACTCTGGATGACAGCACGTATTTCCTAAGAGTTCCCTCTTTTTATGACGAAACTGCAAATGAATTTGTGTTGAAAAACTGGAATGAAATTACGTCTCGACCAAATCTAATTATAGATATCAGATATAACGGAGGAGGCCAAGATAATTTTTATGCAGAACTCGCAAAGTTAATTTACACAAAACCTTACGAATCAAAAGGAGTGGAATGGTATGCCACAGAGGGAAACATTAAACTTTTTGAAGATGCCATAAAAAATGGCGAATATAAAAACGGTGAAGAGGGCTTGAAATGGATACAATCTTTATTAGAAGCTATGAAAAAAAACGTGGGAGGTTTTGTAACCCATCCATATAGCCAAAACGATAGCGATATACGCGAAAAAGACACGGTTTACGCAATGCCACGTAAAGTCGGAATAATCATTAATGAAGGAAACGCTTCATCAGCAGAGCAGTTTTTGCTTTTTTGTAAGCAGAGCGACAAAGTTACTCTATTTGGAAACTGCAATACAGCAGGGGTTTTAGATTATTCCAATATTACTCCAAATCCATTACCATCAGGCAATTACGAACTGTGGTGTCCTATGACTCGTTCAAAACGTCTGCCCGAAAGCCCAATCGACAATATCGGAATTGCGCCAGATGTTATTATACCATTTCCGGCTACCGAACAACTATTTGACAAATTGGATATTTGGGTTTACTTTGTCAAAAATTATTTAGAACTATTGGATAAATAATACTAAACGTGCGTCACGAGCATACAAAACAATTTTTCAATGAAGAATTGAGTTTATAAAAACAATATACCTGAAAAAGCAATAGGCAATTAAATTAGAAAAATTATAAACAGATGAAAATAACAATTAATAAAGATTCGATAATAGAATTTGTAAAATTCTTTGTAGTCGGATTTTTAGTAATAATATGTACATTTCCAAATACTGTATGGACCTATTCTATCGGAGTAGATCCACCGCTATTTTGGGTTTATAACTACCTGTTTGAAAATGGGTTATCTATTGGAAAACATATAATATTTCCGCATGGACCTTTAGCGCTTTTCATGTATCCGTTACCGGAAAATATACTGTTATCGACGTTTGTTGATTCTATCTTAAAATTACTTCTTGTTTTCAATCTGGTACTGCTTTTTTCAAAACATTCAGCACAAACTAAGTGGCTACTTAGCTTTGCTATTGCTTATTTTATCTCAATTATTGCAGGATTCAACCATCTTATTTTGGCAAATCTTATTTTGTTATATTGTAATGCCTATTCGCGAGATAAAAGAAAATTACGGTACCTTGCTTATCTCTTAACAGCATTTGCTTTTTATGTTAAAGCCTATGTTGGCATTATGTCTGGGGTACTGTTTGTTTCTTTCATAAGTTACAATCTGTTTAGATATAAACGTTTTAAAACTTTTCTGTTTGACGGACTATTATTACTTGGGCTGATATTACTCTTTTGGCTTGTTATGTACGGCACTTTTAACGGCTTCCTCAAATACATTTGGGGCATGGTTCATTTGGCGCAAGACAACTCCTCTGCAGCAGCCTATTATCCATATAATAACTGGTTAGTTTTGAGCCTATTATTATTAACACCCCTACTACTGATATTACTTAACAGGACAAAAAAATTTGGTTTTTATGCCATATTAGTCGGCTTGAGCTTATTCGCAGCATGGAAGCACGGAATGGCTCGTCAAGATATTTACCATGTAAGAGGGTTTTATGTTTATTTTATTATTTGCTCAATTATTCTTTTGGCATATTATAAAAAAAATACTTTTATAAACCTATCACTTATTTTATTTGCAAGTATTTTATTTTCAGTAATTTGTACATATTCTGTCAATTATAATTCTTCTAAATATGAAATTTTTCGTGCAAATAACTTTATTCAGTTTATTACCAATTTTGACAATTTAAAAAGAGAATCGGAAAAAATATCGCAAAAAGAAATATCAATAAATAAACTCCCAAAAGATATTTTGAACTCAATTGGAAATTCTACTGTTGATGTTTACCCGTGGGATTATTCTATTATTCCAGTTAATAATTTAAATTGGCAACCAAGAGTTGTAATTAGTAGTTATGCTTCATATACTTCTTGGTTAGACAGACAGAATGCGTTGCATTTTTCAAGTGTAAAAGCCCCTGAATATTTAATTCTTGAAAAATTTGGCCGTGAAAACATAAATAGTGAGCTGTATTCGAGTCTCGATAATAGATATATACTTAATGATGAACCTCTAACAATTATTGAAACAATAAGAACATACGAGTACAGGTTCTCTAATGATAGATTTCTTATTGTACGTAAGAGAGACGAAGCGTTAAATATAACAGTAAATACATCTATTACAGGAGAAAAATCAACTTGGTCTGAATGGCAAAGTGTGCCAAAACTAAATGATGGACAGCTACTTAGAGCAAAAATAAGTTTTAAGAAAAGCTTACTGCAGAGAATAAAAAGCTTTTTATACAAAGATGAGCAGTTTTGGATATACCTAAAACTTAATGATAACTCTATACACAAATATCGTATTGTCCCGAAAAACGCTGCTGATGGTTTATGGATTAACCCATACATATATAATTCTAACAAGGCGTTAACAGTTAAAGAGATTATGTTTAAAGCTTCTAATGAAGATATTCTAAAGAAAAACATCAACATAACATGGGAAACATACGACTTTAATAAACCTAATGTTATCAATAATTTCTTTGCTATTGACGAGAATATTACTGACAGTGTAATATTTCAAACTACAAATAGCTTTGAAGAGTACAAAAAAGAGTACTGGAGTAAAATAAACGATGATTTGATTTCGAAAGATGCGTTTGAAGGAGAAAATTCATTTCTATTAAAACCTGATATGTTTTCCTGTAGTTTTACTTTTCCTTTAGATAGCATTAAGATTGAAGATATAAGAATAGAAGCTGATTGTTGGGTTAAAGAATACGATTACAAGAAATCCAAAGATATCATTTTCGTAATATCAATAGAAAACAATGAAGGAAACACCATCTGGAAAGGTTTGCCAATAGATGGACAGCTTATTGACCGTAACAAATGGAATCATATTATGAATTTTGTGCAATATAGAAACACAGCTTCATGGAGTAAATTAAAAGGGTATTTATGGAACAATAGTAATAGTGAGGTTTTAGTTGATAAATTTAGAGTTAGAGTGTCAACCGACAAGCGCTAACAGTGTGTATTGATAAGAACATTAAAAATTGTTGTTTAAGCGTTTTTGTTTAAAATCATCTTTTACTCGCTGATAATTGAATTTTCGAAAAAACAGATCCAATTTTTAAGAAAGCTCCCGTCTCATTTCTTAAAAAACCGCTATCTTGCACGCTTATTTTTAGAAAATGCGTTTTGTTTCTCAAATTTTTATTATCCTAATTCTCTGGACTGTCCCGATAAAATTGTTGGCACAAACCCAACTCTCAGATATTTCTATAACAAATAACTGCACTAAAAAGACATGCAAATATGTCAAAGGATACAAAAAGCAAGGAATTTCTTTATTTAGTGAGCTTGAAGCATCGCTGTGTGACACTGCGTCATTGAATAGTTATTGTGTTCATGTAGGTAAATTTTATTTTGATTCTTCAATAGATAAAGTGTGGGAAAATGCATTAATATCTAATCCTATAGATATATGGACAGGAAAAATTTTATCACTATCATTTATTTATGATAAAAACAACGACAAATTATATTTTCCTTCAGATTTACAAAAAAACAGCCTAAATACCGATCAGATATATTTTATTAACTTACGACTTTTAAAAGGGATATTTAATCTTCCTACTGCCCTAAAAGTTACCAAAATAGATGAGGAGCATAAAATAATAGAATTTACATATTTGCGTGGCGGAAAGTCGGAAGGGAAACAATTGTTGCAATTTATTGCTAAATCAGACAACGAAACAGAAATCATACACACTACATATTATCAAAGTGGCTCAAGATTCCGCGACCGTAATCTATATCCATTTTTCCACCAGCGAGCAATTGCAGAGCTACACAGCAATGTTAAAAAAGGAGCGATAGATATTAATTAATATTACATTCCCAAACTATTTCTCATTTTTGGAAATACTTTAGGCTGATAATTAGTCTATTAAATCTATTTATCTAAATAAAAACATCAATAGACTACTTAATTGATAATTGTTAATTGCTAATTGCACATTGTTTCGGGCTAAAGCCCAAAAATTATACATCATTCCTTTCCACGACTTAAAAGTCGTGGCTATTGAAGCGATAATCAACTAATTACCTGCTAATTATTCATTGTTGCCCTGACAACAACAAGGGTCTCCACTACAACAAATCTGCGATAATCAGTGTGCTCCGTGTTCTATATTAAGCCCTCCTCAAATCCGAAATCTGTGAAAATCCGTTTAATCCGTGTCATCTGTGTTCAAATTGCTAATTGAAACTTTGTTTTACAATCGTTCCAACCTTCTCGCCACGTATAATTCGTAGTATATTATCGGGATTATCGCCATTGAAAACAATAATAGGCATGTTGTTTTCGCTACAAAGAGCAAATGCCGTCATATCCATTATCTTAAGGTTTTGTTTAATTGCCTCTTGATATGTTATTGTATCATATTTAGTTGCGTTCGGGGTTTTTTCAGGATCAGCGCTATAAACCCCATCAACGCGTGTAGCTTTAAAGTATCCGTCAACTTCAAGTTCAATAGCTCTAAGCGCTGAAGCAGTATCGGTAGTAAAATATGGATTTCCTGTTCCTCCGGCGACAATCACAATATTTCCATTTTCCAAAGCATCAATTGCTTTCTTTTTGGAATAAAACTCCCCTATCGGCTCCATACGAATTGATGTAAAAACCGAACATTTTTTTCCAATAGAAATTATTCCCGACTGTAATGCCAGACTATTGATAACCGTTGCCAACATTCCCATTTGATCGCCCGTTACTCTATCGAAACCCTTACCAACACCTTGTAACCCACGGAAAATATTGCCTCCACCTATAACAATAGCTACCTCTACTCCCAATTCTGAAATTGTTTTAACTTGATTTGTATAGTTCATCAACGCATCGGTATTAATTCCCTGCTGATTTTGTCCTGCCAACGACTCCCCGCTTAATTTTAGCAGTATTCTACGGTATTTTAACATATCTATAATTTTTTAGTTTCAAAATCCTAATCACAAAGTTAAACTATATTTTTGTTAATCAAATATATGTAATTAATATTAGGATATTAGCAACGAAAAAGTAATGTTTTACATAAATGTTAATTGCAAACTTTTAGCTTCTAACTTCGATTACAAAATCTTAACTGAAAATAGCTTTTACCGCCCAATATTTACTATAAATTTGTAAACATAAAAATTGCACTTGCTTGTTAATTCTACTTATAAAGAGTTTTTAATTTAAACCTGAGACAATGAGAAACCATTTTATAACAATTATCCTTACTCTATTTTGTTTAAACTCATATTCTCAAGATTTAACAAATAAAGTAAAAGGTGTAGTTAAAGATGCTTTTACAGATGAGAGGTTAATGTTTGCCACAATCACTCTTACTGTTGACACACTAAAATTCTATACAACTTCCGATAGTGAGGGGAAATTTAGTTTTGAAAAGGTTAAGGCTGGTAGAATTAGCTTACAAATAAATTATTTAGGTTACAAGCCATATTTCGCTAATAATTTGATACTTGCGAGTGGAAAAATACTTGAAGTTGAAGTAATGATGGAGCAAGAAATTCAAAGTTTGTCAGAGGTAACAATTGCCGCAAAAAAGCGAGGAGAAGTAAACAATGAGTTGGCTTATGTAAGTTCACGATCTTTTGATGTTAAAGAGACTGAGCGATATGCAGGAACAAGCGGTGACCCTGCAAAAATGGCTTCTTACTTCGCAGGCGTTCAGGCGACAGGCGATTCACGTAATGATATAATCATCAGGGGAAATTCACCACTCGGATTGTTGTATATGCTCGAGGAGGTTCCCATTCCAAATCCCAACCATTTCGCAACAATGGGAACAAACGGGGGCGCTATTTCGATGCTAAATAATAATCAACTATCAAATTCCGATTTTTTGACTGGCGCATTCCCCGCTCAATATGGGAACGCTACTGCTGGGGCATTTGATTTATCGATGCGTAAGGGGAATAGCGAAAAGTTTGAATATACACTTCAAATGGGAACAGGCGGTTTGGAAGCAGGTATCGAAGGTCCGCTTTCCAAAAACGAAAACTCAAGTTTTATGATAAATTATCGTTATGCCTTTTTAGAACTTTTCAACAAGATTGGTATAAATTTCGATACACCTGCTATACCCAAATATCAGGATCTAACATTCAAATCTGACTTCAAAATTGGGAAAACCTCTTTTTCGTTGTGGGGTTTTGGTGGTTTATGTTCGATGACATTGGAGCCCGAAAAAAATATTTTAAATTTTACAAAAAATCTAAAAACAATAATGGGGTCACAGACTAATGTGGCTGGAGTTACTATGAGAAACATAATAAACTCAAAATCAAATTTGCGAACTTCAATTGCTTTCACAAACTATAAATCTATCATGTCTGTTGACACTGTTTTCAAAAATGGTAACGATTTTAATTTCTTTGGTGGCGATTATGCTGAAAACAAGCTAATTGCAACTACTAAATATAGGTATCGCTTTAACCCAAAAAACAGAATAATTGTAGGAGCCTCTTACATTCATTCATTTATAAATTTTGCTGATAGCGCAAAAATAGAAAATCGATACTTTTATATGACTAAAAACGGTGGAAACTATGGACTTGCGCAGTTTAACGCTCAATATCAACATAATTTTCACAAAAAATTTGAGTTAATTTTAGGAACATTTAGTCAATATTTACTACTAAATAGTTCCCAATCTGTTGAGCCGCGAGCAGCAATTAAATATTCGCCAAACGAAGATAATAGTTTTAGTTTTGCTTATGGTTTACACTCTCAAACTCAGCCCGGCAACGTATATTTTTGCCAAACTTTAACAGATTCCACAAATCAAATATACGAGCATACTAACACCGGTTTAGATTTTTCTAAAAGTCACCACTTTGTGTTGGGTTATAATGTGAGTATTACAAGAAATTTTAATTTTAAAACAGAAGTTTATTATCAAAGTTTGTTCAATATACCGATTGAGATGAGGAAATCACACTATTCAGTAATAAACTATGGCGCTGATTTTTATGAAGTTATAAACGACAGTTTGATTAATAATGGGAAAGGGAAAAATTACGGAACTGAATTAACATTGGAGAAATATTTTTCTAATAATTACTATTTTTTGATAACGGCATCACTGTTTAACTCTGAATACTTGTCGTCTGATAACATTTGGAGAAGCACAGTTTATAATAGCAATTTTATTTTCAATGCGCTTGGTGGTTACGAATTTCAATTACCAAAACAACGAACATTGGCGATAAATGCGAATATTGTTTATGCTGGTGGATTGCGTAATATTCCAATAGATCTTGAAGAGTCGAAAATCGCAGGTTACACAATTTACGATTACGATAATGCTTATAGAAATAAAAACCCCGATTTTTTCAAGGCAAACGTTAAACTGATTTATCGGGCAAATTTGAAAAAAATGAGTTACGAATGTGGCTTCGAGCTTACAAATATCACAAACCGAAAAAATATTTGGCGACAAAGCTACGATGCCGAAACACAAACAATAAAGACTGATTATCAAATGGGGGTTATGCCCGGTGGTCTGTTTAGATTATATTTTTAACGTTTTATGCTTAAAAATATATGATAATTACTTTTAATTCAGTTGATAAAATCGTATTGAATTATTAATTTATTAAAATAATACATTTATTATAATTGATTATCAGTAATTTTATGATATTTATTTCAATTATTAAATAAATTATAAATTTTCCTAACATATTCGATTTCTGTTAATTGTACTTTTAGGTGTATAGGTCAAAAAGTAGGCTATTTTTGAGTTGATCTTGTCAATAGGTCAAAAAGTAGGCTGTTTTTTATGACGATATTTATTGTATTCAAGAATTAGTTCTATTTTTGTTTTTGTAAACTGAAACGGAGTAAAGCTCTGCTGGGGAGCAACTTTACGAGGGATAAGTTTACGAGCATCTAATGCATATTATAAATGAGTGTCTTTTATGACACTCATTTATATATAATATGCTGTGATGACTCTCTATGCCTTAAAAAACCCATCTATGAACCGCTTGCGGTTCTCTCTACTCATTCCACTGTGATTGTTCAAATTCTTTTTTAAATCTGTAAATTTTCCTTCTAATTTGTTGTTTGTGTTAGGGAGTCCGTCATTTCCATCTTCCTGATATACAAATAGATGTGGGATATTTGATTTAATGCTACGTCTAGCTGATCGTAACTTTTTGTGAGCGTAATAACTTTTCCCAGTTACAGGATTTTTATTACGTTCATTTAGAAAATCATTCCATTTTGTTTCCCAGTCTCTAAATTGAGTTGTAAACTCTAATTTAGTGCTTGTAGCAAGTGTTTTTGACAGGATTAAAAGTTCTTTCCCTGCTTCTAATTTTGGATTCTTCGTTAAATATCTTCGTAATATGGCACACTGGTGGTATTGACACATTTGAACCTGATATTGTGCAAAAGCTTTAAAAAGTCCTCTCATTCCATCAATAACAATACCCTTGACAATAAAACCCTGACTAACAATATATTGAACACATTCAACATAATCCTTTATATGTTCATGCAGAATATATTTCCTGTATAAAACGGAACCCGTCTCTACATCCATTGCTACAAGAACACCCCAGTTGCGCCCAAAGTAGGTTACATCTATAAGCAAAAAACCTGTCTTTTGTGGAATTACAGGATGCCATTCTTCACTAACGGTTGCTATCTTACGTTTAACCATGCTAGCACTTACACCGTAGCGGCTACTTATCTCATCGTAAGTCTGCTTATTATGCAAATATTCTTGCCAAAATAAATCATAGTTTACTCGATTGCCTCCTCGAAACTGCTTACCACAAACGTGGCATTTATACATTTGAAATCCATTTTTGTGTCCGTTTTTTTTGACAATTGGACTACTGCAATAAAAGCATTTTTTTTATTCATAACCTTTAATTTGCTATAAAGGTAGTGATGGTAATGGATTCAGAAGTTTTTAGCCTACTTTTTGACCTATAAGCCTACTTTTAACTAATAATTATTAGAACAATGTAACACAAAACTTTTCAATGGCACACAATTTTTGTCAATACTGCATTTATGGTTAATATAGATTTCACACCATTTGAATGATAGTTCAAAATTTGGCAAAGTAAGAGCTTCTCCGCTTTTAATCACCGAAGTTATGTCTTTTTGCACATATGAAGATATATGGATTAATTTAGGGTCTACTGAAAAAGTCCTATTCTTTTGATTTTAAGTAAGATATATGCATTTTCCCTTATTTAAGTGCAAGGTTTTACTAATATTTGTCAAAAAA
>ENA-UPXM01005091-UPXM01005091.1-activated-sludge-metagenome-genome-assembly--contig:-NODE-5091-length-12994-cov-7.555066_pt1 | contig 12994 bp, 19 predicted proteins | sample MGYA00238178_ERZ772708 | MGnify/ENA primary metagenome ERZ772708 (study PRJEB29002, sample SAMN05720212) | activated sludge metagenome | isolation source: anaerobic digester from wastewater... | reverse complement strand
TATTCTTACCGTACAGGGTGTTACGGTTAGAGCTAGAAGATGTAAGGTTATAAGAGTTTATAAGGAGGAATAGGTATGGAAGACATGTACATTATAGAATATTGGATAGGAAACGCACGAAAGCTTTATACAACAGCAGATACACAAGGAGCTTACAAGTTTTATTCAGAGCAGAGTAAAGCACGATTATTGCAAGTGAAATATGATGAAACGATAGAAACAGCGATAAAAGCTCACAAAGGAATAGAAGGTGTTTGTACTACAAGGATTTACGGATTTATGGCTAAAGTAGTAGGATATGCAGAAGATGGAGAAAAGTATGTATATACTATCATAAACTTTTATCCAGAAAAATGGCAGCAGAATGAAGACTACATCAAATACAAGAATAAGAAACATGCAAAGTATGAGATATTATTGCATAATAGAGGTGGAGAATGTTTCTTTATAAAGTCAAATTAAACTTATACATAGAAACGACATTAGAAAAGAATTATTTTTGGTTTTGCAATCCAGAAGCAGGAGAAAACGGCTGGATAATAGAATACGACTATTCTTTTAAACATCCGGAAGAGATTAATGACAATGAAATAAAATACCTTGCCTATTCAGGATTTTTCCTAAGGTTTTATCCTGTTGTAGACAAAATAACCAAAGTAAAACATATAGTACCACCAGAAATAATTGAAAAAAAATGGGAAGACCCATATTTTTATAATCAAAAGGAGAGTGAATATTGATGGTAACAGAACAAGAACTTTTTGAACTTATGGCTGATCTGATAGAATGGAAAAGTCAACTGAAAGAAGAACTAGAAGAAACGGAAGAAAAGTACAAAAATTTAAAAAGCACTATATGCAATATAATGCTTGAAAAGAATGAACTACAGAAAAAGATAAAAACTAAACACGGAAAGACGTTGACATTATTTATTAAAGAAGTAAGTTATTTAGACAAAAAGCTATCAGATTCAGAAATTATAGAAAAGTTTGAAACCTGTGAAGAAACGAAAGATTTAGTAATAAAAGAGTACAAAAAGTCAGACATATTGAATTATAAAAAATCACTTGAAGGGAAAGAAACAGAGCTTGACGATGTAGAAAAAGAAATAAACGAAATAATTAATGAGTGTTTTAATATTGGCAAAAGGACAGAAATAGGAATTAGAACCACAAATACAAAGGAGTGATAATTATGGCAGAAAAAGAAATGGAAGTAAAAAAGGATTTTAACTCTTTGGTTTTCAGTGAGGAAGGAAAAGATTTTTTGAACAATTTGGAAAGCATGAAAGAAGTAATAAGCTTTAAGTTTTTGGACAAAATAAAAGTACCTTCAGGTGCGGTACCTATGTGGACGATGAAAAACGCTGAAAGAGAGGAAGAGGTAATAAAGAGTTTTAGAGGCGTCATAATAGGAGTACAAAGAACGAGAGCCTACTGGGAAAAAGACCTGTCTGACGGAGGGAACAATCAGATTCCCGACTGCATGTCAGTAGACGGAATAAACGGAAGTACCTTTGGCAATTGCACAGTATGTTCTAAAAGTCATTTTGGAGTAAACAAAGAACCACCAGAATGTGCTGAAAAGATATTACTTTACATACTTCTTGAAGGAAATATGATGCTTCCGGCAGTTTTACAAATACCGTCAACATCAATTAAAGAATATCAGAATTATTTAATGGATACTTTGAAGTTCGGCAAAGCTTTAAACATGGTAGTAACTGAGTTTAGCCTTGTTAAAGCTGAGAACAAGGATAAGATTGCTTATTGCAAGATAGCTTTTAAGAAAGTAGAAAATCTAGCTAAAGAAAAAGCTGAGTTAATAAACAGATATGTAAAAGAAATCTTTGACAGTGTAAAATTAAAAGCTTTTATTGAAACAGCACCTGAAGCTGAAGAAATGCCTGAAAGTTTAAAGAAGGCAATATCCGAAGCAAAGGAAGAGATTAAAAAATGAACCAAGGAACAGAAATAAAAGAAATAATGAAGTTGACAGAGTACAAGAGTGAAGCAATACGTAAAGTATTGCAAGCGCATAATGAACTAATGTTACAGGAGATAATGACAGGAAAAGAAATAAATATAGCTCAAGGAATAAAGATTTTTCCTGTTTTTAAAATCGATGAGTATAGGATAAAATTAACATTAAAAACAAAAATAAGCAAAAATACAAAGGAAAAAATTATAGCTGCATATTTAAACCTTAAAGGCAAAAAAGAAAGAAAGGATATGTTATAATTTGTTGATGGGGGATCTTCCCCCTCAACTTTTCTGAAAAGGTTGGTGTGGTATGCTAGATATTATTGATTATGCTCAAAAATACTGGGATATAGGATTAATGATTATTCCATTAAATGGGAAAAAGGCTTTAACTTCTTGGGAAGAATATCAAGAAAAAAGGCCTGCAACAGAAAACTATGTAAAGAAGAATTTTTTCAATTCTAATTGCAATATAGCAATAGTAACGGGAAAGGTTAGTAACATTATTGTACTTGATATAGACAATCAAGAAAGCTATGAAGTAATGAAGAGCATACTTCCGTTAGATACACCTGTCTGTAAGACAACTCACGGGTACCATTTTTATTTTAGCTATGAACAAGGCTATAATAATATGACAAGGACTCTTACTAACGGGTTGAGGAAGTATTTTAACAATCAGAACCTGAAAGTAGACTTAAGATCTGATGGAGGATATGTAGTAGCACCACCGTCTATACATCCTGATTCCAAGCAAGAATATGAATGGATAAACGATATTGTAGAATATGCTCCGCAGTCTATGCCCACATGGTTAAAAGATGTCATATCAGCGTCGAAGAACATAGTAACGCCAGATTTTATACAAGACGCACCAAAAGATTGGATAGATTCGCTACTTGAATCAGGAGTACAAGAAGGTTCAAGGAATGATACAGCGGCAAGGATAAGCGGATATTTTTTTAACAAAGGCTTATCCAAAACAACAGTATTACACATATTGACAGATTGGAACAAAAAGAATGAACCGCCTTTAAACGATAAAGAGCTTAAAACGATTATAGAAAGCATATACAAAAAACATCTGGAACATGATACAGTTTTAGATGATAAAGTGAAATTCAGCATGATAAAAGGAATTTTAAACGAAAAAGGGATTGACAATGAAACACTGTTTAAGATACATAACATTTATTCTAGCATAAGTTATGATAACAAAAAAGAAGATGAAAATCCCGAAAACGCTTTAGCAATTATAAACAATGCTTTAGGGATAGAAATATTAAAAATACAAAAAGTAAACAAAGAAGAACCAGTTTATATATTTGAATTAAAATACGTAACAGAAACAAGGAAAATAGATATATTACCAAAAGACCTTATAGCATTTAAGGTTTTTCAAAGCAAGATAAGCAGTAGTTTAAACAGGTTTATAAAGAAACCAAAAACATGGAATAGCCTCTTAGAAACAATCTTTTCAATAGCTGACGAGGTAACGCCAGATATGATAGAAACAGAACTGGGAGCTTTTGAAGAAAGAGTTTTAATCTTTTTATCAGAAGCAAAAGAAGTACCTAATGAAAACGTAAAAGACAGACCATGTTTTATATTTCAGAAGAACTATTACTTATCTTTAGTAGCGTTAAAAAACTACTTTAAACTGAACAATGTAGAAACGGGGACAGATTCTAAGATAGCTGAAAACTTAAGACTATTAGGTTGGAAAAGGAAAAGCATAGCGCTTTATGACGATGCTAAGAAGAAAAATATAGGGTCAAGATCAATGTATTACAAAGAATGTCAGGAGGTAAAATATGAATGATGGTAGAGTAATAAAAAAGGTTTACGGTCCGCCGGGGACAGGAAAAACGAACATGCAAGCAAGATATATAAGAGAGGCTATGGGGAGCTTGCCGCCGGAAAAGATACTTATTACATCTTTTTCCAAAGGAGGAGCGGCAGAACTGATACAAAGAGCAATAGGGAAAGACGAAACATTTTCGGATTACAGATACAGAATGGTTGCAGGAACGTTGCACTCAATATGTTTTAAAGCGTTTAACAAACCTGCAATGATAGAAACGGCTGAAGGAATAAAAGAGTGGAACAGCTTATATCCTGAATATGAGTTATCCGCCACGGAGATATCAGAAGATAGTGGATTTCAAAAAAAAACTATAGGTGACGTTATCTTTGCGGATATGATGTTAAACAGAGCAAAGATGATACCGGTAGAAGAATGGTCAGATAAAACGATAAGGTTTTACAACAAATGGATTGAATGGAAAGGATCAAGATTTGATTTTACAGATTTGATAGAAAGAGGGTTAAAAGAGTTAGACATACCGAACAGGGCAAAATCAATGTTTGTTGATGAAGCACAAGACTTTACGGCATTAGAGTTTGCACTGATAGAAAAATGGATGAAGGAGGTTAATTTTGGTCTTATATCAGGAGATGACGATCAGGCAATATACAACTTTAAAGGCTGTAATCCTGATAACTTCTTAGACTTCAAAGAGACAGAAACGGAAATACTTGCACAAAGTTACAGAGTACCAAGAGTTGTGCATGAACATGCCACAAAGTTTATAACACAAGTAACACGCAGGCAAGAAAAAGACTATAAACCTTGTGATTTTGACGGAGAAATAATAGAAAGCAAGTATACATACAAAAATGGAATACAGATAGCAGAACAAGTATCTGAATACATACAACAAGGTAAAAAAGTAATGCTGTTAACGATGTGCGGATATATGCTCGAAAACATCAGGACTAATTTAAAGAGACAAGGAATAACGTTTTTTAATCCGTATCGTTCTACAAGATATGATTGGAATCCTTTTGAATTTTCGTTTAGAGAAAAAGGAAGAATGTCATTAAACAAAAGACTATGGTTTTTTTTAAATCTTCATGATGGTAAAAACAAGATAGAAATACCAGAAATAAAAGATTTTGATTTCCTTTTTGATTTTCAGGAAGAAAAAGAAGAAATACCAGTTTTTGAAGATTTGATACAAATGGCAGAAGAAAAAGAAGAAAAAGAAGAAAGCATAGTACAAAGAGGAATTTTCAACATGGAGATTACATCTACAAAAGGATACTGGACAGGGAAAGAGTTTAAATCATGGGCATTAGCGCTTAAAAACCTTTTTATCCGTGGTCAGGTAAAAGAGATAGAAGAAATATCGGATATAGAAAAAATAGATTATATCAGGTGCCTATCTCTTTTTAAAGAACAAGAAGATGTAGACAAAGCTTTTGCAGGAGATACAGAATGGTTTTTAAACAACTTAAAAACCGAACATCATAAAAACGCTGATTTTTGCAGAAACATAATTAAAAGAAACGGATTAGAAGGGCTTATAGACGAACCTGGAGTGATTGTAGGAACGATATTTTCGGTTAAAGGAGCTGAAGCAGATGTAGTATACCTCTTTCCCGATTTAAGCCCTCAAGGATACAAAGAAACATATACATCACATAGAGATTCGTTGATAAGACTTTTTTACGTCGGTATGACAAGGGCAAAAGAAACTTTGATATTATGTAATCCGGTATCTTACATGTTTTTAAACTTAAAGGAGGGATGAGATGAAATGAAATATACGGGAAGTAAAAGACTAGTAGCAAAAGAAATATTACCAATTATTTTGAAAGACAGGCAATTAAAACAATGGTATGTTGAACCTTTTGTTGGTGGTGGCAATTTAATTGAAAATGTTTCTGGGCATTGCATTGGAGCTGATAACAATAAGTATATTATTGCTCTTTTAAAATATGTTCAAAACAATGATTTGAACAATATTGAATATATAGATGAAGAAAAATACATGCATATAAAAAATAATAAAGATTTATATGATGATTATATTGTAGGTTTTGCAGGCTTTGGGCTAAGTTTTGGAGCTAAGTTTTTTCGAGGTTTTGCACGGGGCAAAAAAGGTAGGGATTATTTTCGTGAAACTTTAAACAATTTAAAAAAGCAACAAGAAAAAATAAAACATATAAATTTTATTCATTCAGATTATAAAGATTTAAATATACCCGATAACAGCATTATTTATTGTGATCCTCCATACAAAGGAACAGAAAAATATTGGAAACAAAAATTCAATTATGAAGAGTTTTACGAATGGTGTATTAAAAAGCATAATGAAGGGCATAAAGTTTTTATATCTGAATATGAAATGCCAGAAAATAGATTCAAAAGTATTTGGGAAAAAGAAATAATACTAACTATAAATAATCTTCAGCAACCTATAAAAAAAGCAGAAAAACTATTTATTATAAAGGAGGGATGATATGCAATGCAATATTTTGAAATTGCTTTTTATGACCCGTTCGGGAAAAAAACAAACAATGATTTATATATAAACGCTTATGGCAAAGTAATAAAGTTTAGTTTTGAAAAAGGGCCTGAAGAAATGGAAGGATATACTTATGAGATAATTAAAAGGAAGTTTGACAAAAGGAAGTTTACTGATGAAATAATAGCAATAGGACCAGAAGATTTTAACAAATATTATTTTATACAAAAGGAGAAAAAACGATGAAAGAAAGCGTATTAGTAACTAAAATTCTTAAAGAATTAAGAACCTACAAAAACTCATTTGCCTACAAAAACGTTACTGCAACAGGTTATTCGGTAGTAGGGATACCAGATATAACGGCATGTATCAATGGGCAGTTTATAGGTATAGAAGTAAAAGTAAAAACAAACAAAGCAACAAAAGTACAGCTTGTAATTGGATCTCAAATAATAGATGCTAAAGGCCTTTTTTGGGTTGTGAGAAGCATGAAAGAACTAAAAGAAAACCTTGATAACATACATGCAGAAAAAAAACCAAAAGAACTTGAAAATGAAGACAGTGATGAATTCAGACTTGATATTGATGAATTTGATGAATTTGAAGATAAAGAGGAGGAATAATTGATGACGAACTTTAATGTTTCGGTAAGCAGTATAAAGACTTTTTTGGAATGTCCTGAAAAATGGTATCATATTTATGTACTTAAACATAAAAAGCCTTCAAGCTATTCAGAGAAAATTGGAGACAGAGTACATTATTTTATTGAACATGGCGAAATAACTGGTACACCTCTTACACCATTAGAGGAGGTAGAGGCAATACGGATCTTCAAAAGTATAGATGGAGAAGCATTAGCTTTTGGAAAAGAAGCAATAAAAGAACAATGGTTTAAAACACAGCTAAACTATAAAAATTTCTTTTCTACTTTCATGGCAAAAATAGATGCTTATAAATACTATCCTGAAACCAAAACTATAAAGGTTATAGATTGGAAAACAGGAAAACTATTTGAAGACAAATTGATAAAGCTCCAACTAGAAGTATACTCTTTTTTCCTTTTTAATGCTTTTCCAGATGCAGAACATTTTGAAGGACAGTATTATTACCTCAAAAACAAAGCAATGGGAGTGAAACCTTATACCTATCCATACGATGAAACGACAGAAGAACCAACAACATTAAAACTCACAAGGGAATACTCGACTAAAACACTAAAAGAAAGAATAGATTTAATATACTCAATGATGATAAACTATCAAACGGATAGAAATGTACAAAAACAGTACAAAGAAAAACCAAACGGGTTATGTACATCGAAATGGTGTGACGCCTATGAATGGTGTGAAAAATGCAGATAAAGCTTATAAAAAGATCAGGAACATGGGCTGATGTATATGAAGCGGCATTATATACAATAGGAAAAACATCGCTAGGTGTTCTACCTAGCGATGAATGGAAAGAGAAAATGATACGTGCTGAACATTCACCTTTAAGATTATTGTGGTTTACTTTTGAAGTGAAAGGTATACCTTACTGGGTTATGAATCATTTAACTAGACATAAGATAGGAGTAGAGTTTTATGTGCAAACACAAAGAACAGATAAAACAGGTATAGACAGGAACAGCTTACCACAAGATAATCCAGTAAACCTATTGATAAACATTAACGCACAAGCGCTTATAAACATTTCAAGAAAACGACTTTGTAAAAAAGCCTCACCTGAAACAAGGGAAGTTTGGATGACATTGATAGATGAGTTAAGAGATTATGAGCCTTTATTGGCAAAACATTGTGTGCCTGAATGTATTTATCGGCAAAAGTGCAATGAGTTTATACAGTGTTACAAAACTGTGGGAAACAAATGAAAGAAATACTGAATAACTTTTATCCTAGAAAAGCTGTTGTGCTTGTTTATTATGAAAGGGAGGAATAGGTATGAATAAAAAATATGAATTGATAAAAGATAGATGGGGTTTTTACAGAGTTCTATCTTTGAAAGATTTTACTTTAATTACCGGAGAAACAATAAGGAAAGGTGATATCGGTGGACTTGTCGAATCAGAGGATTCTCTGAGCCAAGAGGGAAATTGCTGGGTAATGGATGATACAGAGGTTTATGGTCATGTTTCTGGGAACGCAGTAGTAAAAGATCGTGCAAGAATCTACGGAACTGCTTCGGGAAATGCAATAATAAAAGGCCATGGGTTTGTTGGAGAAAACGCCACAGTAGCTGATAATGCTGTAGTACAAGCGCATCAGCAAATAATATATGGTACAGTTACCACAGATTTATTAGGAACAAAAGACTGGACTGGTGCTTTATATGCAGAGCTAGGGATAGTACCAAAAGATGGAAAAGTAATTTTATACCAAAAAGTCTTTAGTACGGAAGATTTTGGTGTTTTTGAAGTTGAACACATTAAAAATTTTCTTTTTGAATTAGGAAAAGAAGCTATAATAAATGATGCAAATGAAGATGTAATTAATTTCTGCGGGAAAGGATTGTATTTCTCAACATTAGAAAAAGTTAAGCGTCGTCATGGTAACACAATTTTAGAATGTGAAATTGAAGTGAAAGACATTCTAACCGTACAATACAATGAAATTAGAGCTAAAAAATGCAAAGTTATTAGGGTTATAAGAAAGAGTATTTAAAAGAAAATTGCAAAAAAACAAAAATAAGAAGGAGGAAACGATGAATAAAATTTACTTTGAAACAGAAGCAGTAATGACAGAAAAAAAACATCTCAATGATGCAGGATATGATTTAAAATGCAAGCAAGAAATAACAATCAATCCAAGAGAAGTTGCAGTAATAGAGACAGGAGCATTTGTAGAACTGCTTGACGGATTTTACGGAAAGATAGAAGGCAGATCTTCTCTCAACATGCAAGGCATAATCAGCGTTGGGGGAGTAATAGATGCAGGGTATAGAGGAGAAATAAAAGTAGGGCTTATAAACACTACCGATAAACCTTTTACACTTGAAGCTTACTCAAAGATAGCACAGCTTATAATTCTGCCTTGTGATATCAAGGCAATGAAAATAATAGGAAAACCGTTAAACAACACCTCCAGAGGAATAAACGGTTTTGGGAGCACTGGAAAATGATAAAAAACATACAAATAAGTAGACAAAAGCGTCAAATGCCGCAAGAAATAGAAAAAAAGATGTTAGAAATCTATGGTGTAGAAATGCCAAGAACCTATACTAAAATGTTTTTAGACTGTCTTTATGATTATTACTATGAAAGCTTTATAAATAATAAACCAATATTTTTAGATTGCATAATTCTAACTCCGCAAATTGTCTTAGGTAAACCTAAGACAAAAGACTATCCAACTATAAAACAAAGGATAACTTATAAACGCTTAAGAGTCGGGAAATATAAAATATATATTAACAAAGACGCTTTAAGAGACAAAAAAGATGCTGGAACACAATATGTAAAATATAAAATTATAAAAAAAGAAATAACCGACTGACAAAGTCGGTTATTTTTCTTCAAATTTTTCTTTTGCATCTGTAAACCATTTTTTAAAAGATTCCTCATGGCCTTTAGCTTGAAATTTCTCTATTGCTTTAAGCGTTTCTTCCATTTTATCGTTTATGTTTATATACTCTATATCCGTTCCAACATTGTAAGATACAACTATTTCATTCTTACCGCTGAAAAATCTAAATCCGTTGTCCATAAGAAAAAACTTAAAATCAGTTATTAACCATCTTTTTTTTTACTGTCATGAGCTGCTTTAATAGCATTACCAATTTCTATCAGTTTATCTCCTGTACTTTCCTCAACCTCATCAGCAAGCTCGACGTTTCCCTTAAAAAGCTTAAGCAAAATATTAGAATAAAACTCAGCAATCTTTTTGCTGTTAATTAAAGATATAATCCAGACAAAAAGTGGTACTGCTACTACACCTATCAGCGCTCCTATTAAAGTTTCCCATCCGTTCATAAAAACACCACCTCGTATACGCCCCATAGAGCGTTTTTATTTGTTTGACTTGATAAATTACACAGCCGCCCTTCGCAAAATTAAACCTTGCCGATTTCTGCTACTTTGGAGCTATTTTTTGCATGAAATAATATTCCCAGTATAAAAAATTGAAGATATAGTCTTTTTTAGTTGGCGGAATCATTTCATCTATCTTTGAATTATCAGGTTCAGATCTTATCCATCGGTATGTGTTCCCTATTCCCCAAGAATAAGCCAAAACTGCAAACAACTTATGTCCTTTAAAACTTTGTAAAAGATATTCAAAATAAACCTCCGCAGATTTAAGAGCTATAAAAGGGTCAAACAGATCGTCAAAATACCATTCTTGTTTTGATATCCTTCTTACATCTTCTAAGGCAACTTTAGTCATCTGGGTAAGACCTCGGGCACAATATGACTGTGCTTTCTCATCTCCTCCGCTTTCAGTCATTATTATTGCAAACATAATCTCAGGATTCTTTTTACAATGCTTTATGGTAAACATACCTACATCAAAAATACTCATCATAAGGTTTGCCCCACTTCCTTTCAAAAGCTTTTTCTTTTTCATACCTTCCGATAATATCTTCAAGAGCTTCTACTTTCCCAGATAAGTCTTTTAATTGTTGTTCCAGAGCTTTTATTTGTTTAGAAGAGCCATCACTAAGCCTAATATAGTTGCTATATTTGCTAGTAAGAATCCTATCACCCACTTTCCTGTGCTTTGATAGATGGTTTCTTTCACACGTTTAGGTATATACCCATTTTCCATTTTAGACATGAAAGTATCAAGCCTTTCCTTTATCTCCTGATTATCCTCCTTTAAAGCGGCTAGTTTGTCGTCAATGTTCAAAAGCTTTATCTTTTGTTCGGTATCACTTAATTTAAGCTCTGTTATTTCTTCTCTCATTTTTTCAACCATTTTTTCAACTGTAGGATAATCCATACGTCACCATCCGTTCTTTAAAAAATATTATTCATAATTTCCTAAGCAATACCATTTACCAAATTTATAAATATACAGTGTTTTTCGATTAGGTGTTTCTCCTGTATATGTGTGTTCGTGATAATCACCATCAACAGGATTCTCAGGAAAAGTCGGTTCAGTAGTTTCACTGCTTGTACTTGTAGTGTTTGTTGGTGACCGGTTAACATAATTCCAAGTGCCATCTTGTTTAAACATTAATTTGCCATTTGTATCTCTACCCAATGTACCGTTTGGGTATTGTGCTAAAAGACCTGCTACAAGTGATTTTTGAAAATAAATTGGCCGAGAAAAATCAAAATAACTTGTATATGTTAAAGTATCTGGCGAGTTCCATAAAAAAACAGACTCAATATAAGCAGAACTTCTCATTATAGTTTTAGAAGGACTATAATATCCACAAGAATCTAATTTAATGCCACTATATCCTGAACCATCCGTATCTACTTTTGAATAAAGTTCAGCTGCGTTTAAAAAATTAGCTGCGCTATATGTTTCTATACTTATGCATGATTTATAAAAATTTCCATCAATTTTTTCAAAGTAAAAGCTTATTTCATTAAAAATATCTGGTAACCATCGTGTCCAAAAAGTTATACTTCTTTCTGCGGAATTTAGACCAGAAGAACTAGATCCATAATCAGCTAGTGTTATTTGGGAATCTACAAATTTTATAGTGTTTGCATCTTCAGCTACTTTTAAGTTTGCCTGTATATCAAAAACTCCTGTCCCCTGATCAAACTTCAAATAATATGTATCCGTATCGGTGCCGATCTCAAGATATCCATTCCCTGAGCTGTCTTTACCTATCTTTACATTGCCTGCTTGAATAAACTGTGAAGCAACAAGAGCAAGAGTTTTAATAAGCTTATCCGCAGTTATAGTCTGAGTAACAATATCTCCACCATTGATATAAGTTTTACCAAAACCAAAAGCTAATTCTGGAAGAGCATCCTGTTTATATTGTATCATTCCAAGAGTGTAATATGTATATTCTCCAATTAATCCAGATAATTTTGTATCGCTGAAATACAGTGTAGCTGAGCTAAAATCATTTTGTTTTAATTTTATTGAAATATACTTTATTTGTGATTCTAAATGTTCTTCAACTCCGGCTGGAACATTGTAATATAATCCGTCAAGGTTTAATTGCCCGTTTGTCCATCGTACTTTGTTCATCTCAGTCGCAAAATTACAGCCTAACAGAGCATAATCTCTTTCGTTAGAACCTATAACATGATACTCTTCATCACTTCCAAAAAAATTGTTTTGTTTTAAAAGATTAAAACTATCTCTTGTGGCTTTATAGTTTTTCCGTAAATCTGTTACTTCCGTTATTATTTCTTTGATTTTTTTGTCGGTTTCTATCTGTTTTTGTACCGATATAGAAGGTATCTTTTTTATCTTTGTGCTTAGTTTTAAAGATGTATATCCTTGTTTAGATTCAGAGTAGTCAAAACTTTCAATGCGTGCAAAATCACCGTTATAAATATAATCGTAAAGCTTCTCGCCTGCAGGTAAAGAATATCCTACTCTAAGCATCTCAGCTCCGTTGATGTTTATTATAAACAGCCCTGTCTTTTTAACGGTTGATGTATTTTCAAGTTCTACCGTAATTAGCTTATTAACGGATAAATTCAATATGGTGCTTGCATTATAAAAATTGTAAGTGTCAGAATCAATGTAGATCTTATATGATAAGTCTTCTGCGTTTGTTACCGTAAAA